>UEXV01000111.1_pt1 | contig 36448 bp, 37 predicted proteins | sample 4301181 | NCBI WGS metagenome assembly UEXV01 (sample SAMEA4773175, study PRJEB27434) | metagenome | biome: 2259; feature: agricultural soil; material: soil | place: USA | collected 2014-09 | depth 0.25 m | reverse complement strand
GCTGAAAGCTCAATATGATTTATCGGGCTGATGGCCAGGGATGTGAAGATGAACGCCAGACAAACTACTACACCAATGCCCCGAGCAAACCGTTTGGGAAAACGGCAGACGCATCGCATAGGGGACTCCTTGAAGGATAGGAGCGTTGAGTATTGCGAACGCTGGTTAATATTTTGGCTGAGCCGGGAGTTGTCGTTGAGGCAGCTCATACGAGTCAGCCCGTGGAAATCGCAAACCCGCTTGTAAGGTGAACGAAGACTAGGCAAAGGGCAAGTGTTTGTCAAGAGTTTTTCGAACCAGTACAAGAAGGAATTGGCATGGCGAAATAGTGAGTTAGACATATACTTCTTCCTTTCACACAGATCAATTCCGTATCCAGAATCAATCTGAATGGGAGCGATCTCTCGGAAGAAGCGCTTCTTCGCTTGAAGGTCGCGGGCCTGAAATTCTTAAAGCGCGCGGATTCTAGTGACGCGCGTGAAATCTGTCAACGTAATGAATTTTGCAATTCGGATCGGAGCAACGAGTGCTGCAAACAGCACCACAAAAGGCGGGTTGGATAGAGGTATTTAGATTCGACGTCCGGCAGTCAGCGTCCGCGGGAAACGCTCACATCGTCCGAAGTATTCGGCTTCTCATCGGCCCCCGCCGAACGCAACACAAACGATGACGAGGTGCCTTCATATTCGTAAGGCTGGTGCCAGGGATCGATGCGAATGACGCGGCCGAGATAACGTGGGTTGAGGCGATCGATTAGGGCAGCTTCAGTTTTGGCTTCCGGATAAGCGCCGCGCTCACGGCGGAAAGACTCGAGCGCGGTCGCGATTGATTCAAGCTCGGCCTGCGCCCGCGCAGTTTTCTCGACGTTCAGGGCCTTGACCAAAAGCTCGACATCTTCCCAGCGACGATCGCCGGTCCTGATTTCGGCTACGCGCCATTTGCCGTCACCGGACTTATCAAAACGAAACGACGTTTCGACTTGCGCGACGACCGTTGCCGAGTTGCCCAATGACGAGACGTCTTTGATGCGAACCGCGTCGGACGGCAATTGAATACCGGCCATGCGCGCAATTAAACGGCGCGCTTCTTTCACCGAGAGATCGCCGGCAGCCGAGGTCCGCAGCGTGATGCCGCCAAAAGTACCTGCGAGCCCGAGTGCAATAATCAAGAAGTTTCGTTTGGCCATGCTTGATACTCCGTGAATGGTTTCAGAAGCCCGACCGTCAGGGAGGGCATCTGCGCGGTAGGCGCCCTTGCTCACGCGCGGGCTTCTGACACGACTAACCCTTCGCTTTGCCGATCAGCATGCGCAGCATGGTTTGAAGCTGCGCCGTGGTAAATGGTTTGGGCAGAAAAACTACGGCGCCGGCGGAAAAACTGTCACGCGACAACTTTGGATCCTGCTCTGCGGTCATCATCATCACGGGAATTTTCATGAAGCGTTTTTCCGTTTTCATGAACCGCACCAGCTCCGGCCCGGCGATGTGCGGCATCACCACATCAAAGACGGCCGCCGTAATATCCCCGTTGTCCTGAAGCGCTTTATACGCTTCCTTTCCGTCACGCGCCCCGAGCACGTTATAGCCTTCCTTCTCAAGGATCATCGTGATCAGACGCAGAATCGCCGGATCGTCATCGGCAACCAGAACTTTTCCTTTTACGTTATCGCTCAATTGATTTAGGTACGCACGCCTCTGGCGTGCTAATCATTCTCTAGCAAGCACGCCGGAGGCGTGCGTACCAATCACGCGGCTTCCAGGGCGCGGCCGATTTCGCCGGCGCGCAAAGAAAGTTCCGCCGCTAACTTGATCGCTGCCACCATGCTCGAATGTTCGGCGATTCCCTTTCCGGCAATGTCGAAAGCCGTACCGTGATCGACCGACGTGCGAATGAACGGCAAACCCAGGGTGACGTTTACGGCTTCGCCGAACGACAGACACTTGACGGGAATCATGGCCTGGTCATGATAACACGCAATCACGGCGTCAAACTCACCTCGCGAAGCGCGCAAAAAGACCGTGTCCGCTGAATAAGGCCCACTGACATTTATGCGGTCGATTGCTTTGCAGGCTTCAACTGCCGGCAGAATTTCCGAAGACTCTTCAATGCCGAACAATCCGCCCTCAGCGCCGTGCGGATTCAGCGCCGCGACCGCCAGGCGCGGCTGCTCAATACCCCAGCGACGCAGTTCCAGATCTGCGAGTCGAATTGTTTTTTCAATTCGTTCGCGGCGCACGAGGGTAATCGCCTCTGACAACGGCACATGCGTCGAGATCAGGACCACGCGCAGGTTCGCCGCCACGAAGCCCATCGCAAAATCATCGGTCCCGGTCAGGTGGGAAAGAAACTCAGTGTGTCCCGGGAAACTGTAGCCACCGAGAAACAATGCCTTCTTGTTAATCGGGGCGGTGGCAATCGCGTCGATGCTCCCGGCGGCGCACAGCTCAACCGCGGCCTCGATGTACTCGCCCGCGGCTCGTCCGGCGGCGCCGGATTCGATTCCCGGTTCGACATGCCCTTGAATGTTGTTGAGATGAAAAATGACGGGCTCGGTGCTTTGCGCGGGGAACGGCTCGTCGCGCCGCACGATTTCGTAGCCGCATTGCAGGTCGAGAGTGCGTGCGTTGTGCGCCAGCAATTGCGCGTCGCCGATGATGATGGGCTGGCAAACCGCGCGCACCTCGTCCTCGGCGACGGCTTTGAGCACGACCTCGGGTCCGATTCCGGCCGGGTCACCCATCGTTACGCCAACGCGAGGGAGGGCCGTCGTGGACTGAGGAGCATCCTGCATTGAACTATTCACTTTTTGTCAGGCGGCGCCGGCCAGCGATCCGGCGAAGCGCCGCCTTTAGCGAAGTCTAGTTTTCGGCCGGGTGAGGTAAGTTATCTTCGACGCGCGTCATTTGGGGCGTGCGCTCTTCAGCTTTATAGATGTACTTAATATGGCGTTTGAGTACGAGCAGATTGGGCGCCGCGCGCCGGTTGATCTTTAGCGCACCACGATCGTACCACTCGATAGTTCCTTCAACCTCTTCGCCATCATCCAGAACCAAAACCATCGGCGTGTGTGCGTCAATTTGTTTTTTGTAATAGTAGATTTCAGCATGCGTCTCGGACGGAGGCGGCTGACGTTTGCGCACCTGGATAGAAGACGGTTGCTGCTGGCTGGGACGCGGGCCGCCCATGCCGCCGGGCTGAGCGTGACCATTCGCGCGGTCGCGTTGAGGGGCCTGCTCGCGTCTGGCCTTCACATCGGCCAACGTCGTCCGGATAAGTTTGCGATTCACGATGATTCCTCCAAATGAATAAAAGAAAAGATGTTGCCGACCCTGAGTTCACCTCAGTCGAGTGCAGTCAGAACAAAAAGCCGCAGGCTACGGCCTTCCGAGGAGAGGCGAAACTGACCCATTAAGATTAAATAACTTCAGGGATTGCGCGCATGCTACACGACTGAGGGAAAAAACGCAAAGCACAAAAGTCACAACTTTTATGCTAAACGCGAAAAGCGAGGGTTAGGTTACAGAGCGGCTGGATTTTCGTAACTTTATGTAAATCCGAACCTGATTCTGCTGGTACTCACTGCCCTTTGGCCGGCGCTAATCCGCCTTTTTCCTGATAAAAGTCGGCACGTCAAGATCGTCAACGCGCGCTTTGTTGCCGTGCGACGCTGGATACTCTTCCGGCGAACGCGGCGCGTAGCGCGGCGGCGTGGTGATCGGCATCTGCGCCCCGCTGGGCAGGCTCGCAGTTACGACCTCGTGACGAAAACCGGTCGCGATGACTGTGATCTTCATGGCGTCAGCCATCGTTTCATCGATCACGTGACCGAAGATTATGTTTGCGTCTTCGTCGGCCTCTTCCCGGACGATCGAAGCTGCCTCGTTAATCTCGTACAGCGTCAGATCGTGACCGCCGGTGATGTTAATGAGCACACCGCGCGCTCCCTTGATCGAAGCCTCTTCCAGCAAAGGCGAAGAGATCGCTTCCTGCGTCGCTTCAATCGCGCGATTCTCTCCACGCGCAAAGCCGGTGCCCATCAGCGCCATGCCCATCCCCTGCATGATTGTGCGCACGTCGGCGAAATCCAGATTAATAAATCCCGGGACCGTAATCAGATCGCTGATTCCCTGCACCGCCTGGCGCAGCACATCGTCGGCAGTCTTGAATGCATCGGTGACCGAGGCCGTTTGCGCGACGGCGCCGAACAGACGCTCATTCGGAATCGTGATCACGGTATCGACTGACTCGTGCAATTCATTGAGACCATGTTCAGCCTGTTGCAGGCGCCGGCGGCCTTCAAAATTAAAAGGCTTGGTAACCACCGCGACTGTCAGGGCGCCGAGTTCGGTTGCCAACGAAGCTACAATGGGCGCGCCTCCCGTGCCGGTGCCGCCGCCGAGACCTGTAGTCACAAAAACCATGTCTGAGCCTTCGAGGACTTCGATGATTTTGTCCGTGTCTTCAAGCGCAGCCTGACGACCAACTTCCGGATCAGCTCCCGCGCCGAGACCTTTGGTCAAACGCCCGCCCAATTGAATCTTCACGGGCGCGCGCGAACGCTTCAACGCCTGCAAATCCGTGTTCGCCACCACAAAATCAATGCCCTCAATACCGGCATCGATCATGCGATTGACCGCATTGCCGCCACCACCGCCAACCCCAATCACCTTTATGCGTGCGCCGGTAATGGGAGGCTCATCGTCTATGAAGATATTTATGCTTCTGCCGGGTTCGCGTACCTCTGGTGTCATTGCTTTATCCTCTCTTCCGAACTTGGAAGGCTTCCACTGCCTCTTTCGTTTATTTTGGGCTGGCTGAACCACGGGCCTCTATATGTTGCGGACAATATATTGTGCCACCGGCGCGCCAGCATACAATACTTGCTCAAAAAATACTACTGCTAAAACGGTTCCGAAACTTGGAAACGAAGTGAGTCAGGCGTCCCGATCCGCCACGTTTCGTCACGCCCGCGCGTTGCTCAAGTGCGTGCGCGCGCTGCGAAACTAAAGCGAGACCGGCGGCCGCCGCCCACGATGGACTCTGAATGTCTTCGACCAAACCGGCGAAGCGATCACGCTCCGGAAATCCTACTCGCACCGGCGCATCGAAAACCTGTTCCGCGATCTCAACCATGCCGTCGAGCAGCGCGCCGCCTCCGGTCAAAACCACGCCGCTCGATAATTGCCGGTTCCATCCGGCGTCCCTGATTTCATCCGAAACGTGCATCAAAACTTCTTCTGCACGCGGCTGCAAAATGTCGCAAAGAATCTGTCGCGAGAGCTGGCGCGGCGCGCGGCCTCCGACCGACGGCACCTCAACCATTTCTCCGCGCTGATCGTCGCTGAGCGAAGCGCTCGACGCGCATCCAACTGAGCGCTTGATGCGTTCAGCTTCAGGAATCGGCGTGCGCAAACCAAAAGCGATGTCGTTGGTAAAGTGCGATCCGCCCAACGGAAATACCGCCGTGTGCTGCACCGCGCCGCGTTGATAAACGCACAGTCCCGTGGTTTCGGCGCCAATATCAACCAGGGCGGAACCGTACTCTTTGTCATCATCGGTGAGCGTTGCTTCCGCCGCGGCAAGTTGTTCGAGAATCATGTCCGCCACGATCAATCCGGCGCGATTTACTGCGTTAATTGCGTTTTGCCGCGCCGTAACGGGGCTGGTGACGATGTGGACTTTGACCGCGAGCCGGGCTCCGGTCATGCCAACCGGATCGTTTATGCCATCCTGATCGTCGACGATGAATTCCTGCGGCAGGCGATCGACAATTTCCCGGCCGGCCGGAAGTTGAATCGCGCAAGCCGAATCGATCGCGCGTCGCACATCGTCCGAAGTGATTTCTCGATCGCGGCCCGCGACGGCGACAATCGCCTGGCCGTTGAAACCCATGATGTGCGAACCGGCAAGATTGATCGTCACTTCTTCAGCCTGAGCGCCGCTCATCCGCTCGGCCTCTTCAACCGCGCGCTTGATTGCCTCGACGGCTGCCTCGGGATTCACGATCACGCCTTTGCGCAGTCCGCGCGAGTCGGCTTCACCGATCCCCAGGACCTGAAGCACGCCGTCTTCGCCGGGCCCGCCCACGATGCAAGTCACCTTGCTGGTGCCAATGTCCAGGCCGATTGTGTGATTTGTTCGCTTAGCCATCGTTTGCTGAGATCAATCTACGATTAACGAAACCGACCGGTGCCAGTTGTAAGTTGGCCTTTAGGCGGCGTGGGCTTTCGCTCACTCTTTGGACGATTGTCATTTGCCGCAGTGCGCTCGGGCTTTTTCTCGCCGCCGTTGGTATTGCTCGCGGGCGCGGCTTCACTTGCGTTTCGACCGGACTCGGCGGGCTCGTCCGTCGCCGCCTTGCTGCCGGAACTGGAACCGATCACGACCCGGCCGGTCTGCAAATCGACATAAGTGATCGACGAGCCGCGCGGCGTCTGCTTGTAAACGTCCAGCGCCTCGAGTGCGGTCTTCAAACGCGAACCTGCTTCCTGCGATCCAAGCCTGACTTCAATCTGCGAGTCATTGCCTGCTAGTTGCACGCGGATGTCGCGGAAATCGACGAGCGTAACTTCGCTTATGCGTTCAGACAGACCGGCCGCATTCCACTCCTGCAGCAGCTCGAGATACTTTTGCACGCGCGCGACATTCTCCTGACGCGCTTCTTCGGTTCCCTCTTCGTTCCAGCCGCGAATGAAGAACGCCGGAATCTGATCGCTGGGCTTCATTTCCCCGAGCGCAATGCCCTCGTCATCCACCCAAACGAAATGACCGGCGGAGTTTCTCACCACCGCGACCGGCACACGTTCGGTGACTCGCACGCGCAAGCGATCGGGCAGTACGCGACTAACAACTGCGCGACGCACGCCGGGCAGCCGCGACAATTCCCGGCTGATGGCGTTGAGATCGGCTCGCCAGACACCGGTCCGCGAGACCGCGCGGCGCGTTAGACCCTCAATCTCTTCAGCAGATGTGCGCGTCGTGCCCGTAACATCGATCGTGCGAACCTGGAAGAGAGCCGCAGAGGCCGCGACGCGATAACCAACAAAGAGCGTCACCAGAATCAGGACTCCCAGGATGACTTTCAGGGCCGCGGGCAGATAGCCAAATAAAGCTCGCGGCGAGAAACTCCGGGCGGCCGGCGAACCATCTCGACGAGAGGGCCGCTGCACGAAACCCTTCGGTTGAGCTGCAGTGCGACGCGAGCCGCGTGATGCAATTACTTGTTCTTTCATAATCGTGGCACAGACTTCAGTCTGTGATTTGCTTAAAAGTTACACAGACTGAAGTCTGTGCTACTCACTACTCCACAGTTCAACTTCGTATTCCAGATCGATTCCGTGTTCTTTCTTGACGCGTTCGCGAATCTCTTCGGCCAGCGCCAGCGCGTCGGACGCTTTGACGTCTTCGCCTTCAGTCACGATGAAGTTGGCGTGCTTAGGCGAGACCACGGCGCCGCCACGGCGAGTACCCTTCATTCCCAGGTCGTCGATCATCTTGCCGGTGCCGACCGGGCTCGACGGCGCATTCTTAAAGAAGCAACCCGCGGAACGAGAGCCATGCGGCTGCGTGGCCATGCGCTGGCCCTTCGCCTGTTCCATGCGCGCGGTGATCTCTTTTGGATCGCCGGGCTGCAGCACCAGGGTCGCGCCGAGCAGCAATTCGCCTTCGCGAAAAGATGTGTGGCGATAGTTCCATTGAACTTCGCTGCCGGGAATCGCCTGCACCATTCCGTCGCGCGCGACCCGCACCGTCTCGACCACAGTGCCAATCTCCTGACCGTACGCGCCGGCATTCATCCACAAAGCTCCACCGACCGTTCCCGGAATTCCATTCAGCCCTTCAATGCCCGATAGACCCTGGCGCGCAGCATCGACACAAAGACGCGGCAGGGAATATCCCGCGCTCACCGAAACTCGATTGCCGTCAAAGATCGGATTCGCTTTCAAGTCCTTCAAACTCACGATCACGTAATGATGTTCGCCGTCGTCGGCCAGCACGTTGCTTCCTGAACCCAGCGGCCGCCACGCAATGAAATGCTTTTCAAATTCACCTACCAGAGCGGCCGCCTGTTCTTCGGTCCGGGGCGACAGTACCCAATCAATTGCGCCGCCGACTTTCAAGCTGGTTAATTCGGCAAAACGCCGGCCGCGTTCGGCGCTAACACTGAGGCGCGACGCGATCGATTCAATCGCGGTGTCGCGGTCGGTTACGTTCAGATTTGGTTGTTCTTCTAACTCGACCATCTAACATATGGGACTCATAGGTTTATATGCCCTTTAGGTCCTATGACTCCTTCAACAGTCCCAGCAACTGATCGCCGATGCGAGTAACCGTGCCGGCGCCCAGGGTGATAACCAAATCACCGTCGCGCACGGTATCGCGCAAAATTTCGGCTGAGCCTTCAATGCCACCGATATGTTCAGCACTCTTGTGACCGTAACTTTTGATGCGACTGGTCAGAACCTCAGCGGTGATTCCTTCAATCGGCGTTTCGCTGGCGGCATAAATATCACTCACCAGCAGCACGTCAGCGTTATTGAAGGCGCTGGCGAATTCGTCCATCAGATCGGCCGTACGCGTGTAGCGATGCGGCTGAAACAAAACCACGATCCGCCGGTTGGGCGCGCCGATCCGCGCCGCGCTGAGGGTCGCCTTAATCTCCGTCGGGTGATGACCGTAATCATCGACGACCGTGATTCCCTTTTCATCGCCTTTGAATTGGAAGCGGCGTTCGGCGCCGCCGAATTCAGAAAGCGCGTGCGCGATGGTGTCAAACGGAACATCCAATTCAAGAGCGGCCGCGATCGCTCCCAGCGAGTTGTAAACGTTGTGCTTTCCCGGAACGCGCAGCGTCACGCGACCCAGCACATTGATTCCACTCAAAACCTGAAACGTCGATCCAAAAGAGTGATCGTATTGAATGTCGTGCGCCGAGATGTCGGCCTGCGCGCTCATCCCATAAGTGATGCGCCGCCGTTCCACCTTCGGAATCACCGCCTGCACGTGCGGATCGTCGAGACAAAGCACCGCCGCGCCATAGAACGGGACCTTGTTCACAAAGTCGGCAAAACATTTTCGGACGTCTTCCATGTCGTGGTAGTAGTCCATGTGTTCGCGATCAATGTTAGTGACGACCGCAATCATTGGATCCAGCATGAGGAAGGAACGATCACTCTCGTCAGCTTCGACCACCATTAATTCGCTCTTCCCCAGACGCGCGTTAGCGCGATACGAACGCACGATACCCCCGACGACAAACGTCGGATCGAGGCCGGCGATGCCCAGCACCGTCGCAATCATCGAAGTCGTGGTCGTTTTGCCGTGCGAGCCGGCCACCGCGACGGTGTAGGGCTTCATGCGCATTAATTCCGCGAGCATCTCGGCACGCGGAATAACCGGAATTGAACGGCGTCGGGCTTCGATAATCTCAGGGTTGTCATCGCGCACGGCGGTCGAGCGCACGACCACATGCGCGTCACCAACATTCGCGGCATCGTGACCTTCGGTAACTTCGACCTTCAACTCTTCGAGATGCGCCGTGACTTCCGATTTCTTTTGATCAGAACCAGAGACACGGAAGCCCAGGTTCGCCAAAACCTCGGCGATGCCCGACATGCCGATGCCGCCGATGCCGACAAAATGAATATGTTGGAATGGTCGAAACATAAAAATCAGAAGGCAGAAGGCAAAAGGCCGTAGGCAGCAAAAAGCCAACCGCCGCTCGCGCTCCTGAAATGTCGAACAAGAACCATTTGCTTTCTGCTTTCTGCCTTCTGCCTACTGCCCTCTGCCTTCCACCAGTTCTTCCATCAACTCAACCGTCGCCTCGGCCGCGTCGCGCCGCGCCAACTTGCGACTGGCGTTTTCCATCTCGGTAATTCTGTTTGGCCCATCAATCAACGAATTAAGTTCGCTGGCCAATCGGTCGCCGCTCAAATCTTTCTGCAAAATCATTTTTGCCGCTCCGCCATTTTCCAGCGCTTCCGCGTTCTTCCTTTGATGATCGTCAGCCGCGAGCGGAAACGGAATCATGATTGCTGCTTTGCCGGCCGCTACCAATTCCGCGCTGGTCGTCGCTCCGGCCCGGCAAATGATCAAATCAGCCTGCGCGAACTCGCTGACGATGTCGTCAATGTAGCGCTTGACCTGGACTCGCTCCTTCCAACTCGCCGCTTCATAACCAGCCTGCACCTTATCGAAATCAGCTTCGCCTGTTTGATGCGTGAATCTCAGCACGTCTTTCTTTGACGCCAGTTTCGGCAACGCCGCGATCATCGCTTCATTGATCGCGCGCGCGCCCTGCGACCCGCCAAAGATGAGCACCGCGAAGTTTCCCGCATCACGTCGCTTCGGCGGAATTTCAAAGAACTCGGTGCGCACCGGATTACCGGTAAAAACGCCCTTGCCTCGAAAGTACGGCAGCGCCTCTTGAAACGAGACGGTCGCCTTATCGACGAATCGCGCCAGCCGGCGATTAGTCCAACCGGGCAGCGCGTTTGAATCCATCACCAGCGTCGGCAAACGCATGAACGAGGCTGCCATCAACACCGGGCCCGAAACGTAACCGCCAGCGCCGACTACAATATCGGGATGAAAATCCCGAATCAGCCGGCGCGCCGCCAAAATACTCTTCGGCAACAAGAGCAAGCCGCGCACCTTCGCAGCCAGGCTCACGTTTTTCAGTCCCGCACTTTCAATGAGCGATAATTCAAAACCTGCTTTCGGCACCAGGCGATTTTCCAAACCGCGGGCCGTGCCGACGAACCTGACCACCGATGTCGCGTCGCGGCGCAGGATTTCATTCGCGACCGCGATGCCCGGATAAATGTGACCGCCGGTGCCGCCGGCCGCAATCAGCACGCGCATCGCTTATCCGTACCGCGCGCGCGCCAGGGCCGACGCGCGCTGCCGCGGAAGTCGCTTCTTTCTTGACCGCGGCGTTTCTTCCCAATCATCTTCGTAGTCGCCCTCGTCATAGCTCGCCTGTTTTCCCAGGGCCGCGTACTGGGAAATGTTCAGGAGAATTCCCACGCCTGCCAGCGTCGGCACCAACGACGAGCCGCCGTAAGAAATGAACGGCAGTGGAATTCCTTTGGTCGGCACCAGCGCCAGCACGACACTGATGTTGAGCAACGCCTGCGCGACGATCCCCACTACGATTCCGGTGCCGAGCAACATGCCGAAAGTGTCGGGCGCCCGCAACGCGGCGCGCATTCCGCGCCAAAGAAAAACCGCGAAGACGAGCAGGATAATCAGCGCCCCGATCAATCCCAACTCTTCACCCACGACGGCGAAAATAAAATCGGAATGAGCGAACGGCAAGAACAGAAGCTTCTGCCGGCCCTGGGCGAAACCCAGACCGTGCGAACCGCCCGAGCCTACCGCGATCAGCGATTGCACCACCTGGTAGCCCGTGCCCTGCGCATCGGCCCAGGGATCGATGAAAGCGTAAAGCCGCTTCAACCGAAACGGCGTGAAGATCAACATCTTGCCGACGTACAGAAGCGCCGGCACCACCGCAAAGACCAGGTGTCGCGGCCGCATGCCCGCGGCAAAACAAATCGTGAAACAGATAATCGCCAACATTAACGCCGTGCCGAGGTCGGGTTCCCTCGCGACCAGGCCGGCAATAATTCCCAGCACAAAGAAACACGGCAGAAATGTTCGCCAGAATGATGCTTCGTCACCGGCCCGCTTCCCGAGAAATCTTGCGAGAAACAAAGCCAGCGACAGCTTGGCAATCTCCGACGGTTGCATCGACAATCCCTTGAACTTGATCCAGCGCCGCGCACCGTTCGTCGGCGAGAAACCGAACACGGCCAACAGCAATAGGATCGTGACCAACAGCAGGCCGTAGATGATCCATCTTTGATTCAGACGTTGATAATCGATCCGCATCGCCACGAACATTACCGCCAAACCGATCGACGTCCACACCGTTTGTTTGATGACGTAGTGAAACTGGCTGTGATTCTCTTGCTGGGCAATGACCGCCGAAGCGCTGTAAACCATCACCACGCCAAACAGCGCGAGCCCCACCGTCGCCGAGAACAACCACTTATCGATTTGTAACTTTTGCGGCATTGAAATTCTGTTAATTGACTGGAGCGCAACCGTCCCGGTTGCTACCTCGCTTGAGTGCTGCTGAGAGTTGCAAGCGAGGACGCTTGCGCTCCAGTCACTTCTTCAGACCTAAGACCTCTTCCTTAAATACATTTCCCCGATGCTCAAAGCTTTCGAACATGTCGAAGCTGGCACAGGCGGGCGCCAGCAAAACTACGTCGCCGGCTTCGGCAGCCGCGAAACTCTTCGCCACCGCGTCGTGCATGTCCTCTGCTCTTTCAAACGGCGCGGTGCTTCCCAGTTCAGCTTCGATAGTGGCGGCGTCCTCGCCAATCAGAATCAGTTTCCGCACACACGTCTTTATCAACTCAGCCAAAGGTGAATAGGGCGCGTGCTTTCCGCGACCGCCGAGGATCAAAACGACCTTCCCCGCATCGTGAGCAAATGCTTCCAGCGCTTTCATCGTCGCATCGACACTGGTTGCCTTCGAGTCGTTGATAAACCGGACGCCGTCAACTTCGGCCACCTCTTCCAGGCGATGCTCGACCGGTCGAAAGCGTCGAACCGTTTCCCGCAACGAATCTGGAGAGGCGCCGCACGCCAGGCCGGCCGCCATTGCCGCCAAAACATTCTCGACGTTATGCGTTCCGCGCAGTTGCATCTCGTCTCGCGACATCAAAACTCGTTCGCCGTCTTTCGTTCGCGAAACCAAATCGCTGCCGCGGAGAAACAAGCCTTCTTCCAGCTCTCTCTGCACGCTGAACTGCACCACGTGCGCGCGCAAACCATTCGCCCAGGTAGAAACGATTTCATCGTCAGCATTCAAAATTGCCACGTCACCCGCCGCCTGGTTGCGAAAGATTCTGTGTTTGGCTGAAGCGTAATCCATCAAAGTCTCGTAGCGGTCCATGTGATTAGGCGTCACGTTCAGCACCGCCGCGACCGTCGGATGAAAATCGACAATCGTCTCGAGCTGAAAGCTGGAAAGCTCAACCACGTTCCAACCATCATCGCGGGAAGAATCAATCATTGAGATCAGCGCCGTGCCGATGTTGCCGCCCACCTGAACGTTCAGCCCTGCGTCTTTCAGCATCTCGCCCACCAAAGAAGTAGTCGTCGTCTTTCCGTTCGTCCCCGTGATCGCCACGATCCGGCCGCGCAAAAACCTGGATGCCAGCTCAATTTCGCCGATAACTTCCGCGCCGCGCCGATCCGCATAACGAATCGGAATCGCCTTTGTCGGCACGCCCGGGCTGATCACTACCAGGTCAACCTGATCCAGCAGCCACGAAGGCGGATCGCCTTCGACCAAACCGATGCCTTCAGTTTTCAAAGCCAGCGCTTCCGGTGACCATTCGCTAAAGCGCTTGCGATCATTCAAAGCGACAGTGGCGCCGCGCTCTGCCAGAAAACGAGCACTGGCGATACCGCTGCGCGCCGCGCCGATCACCAGAGCTTTTCTGCCTGCGATTTCCAAACAACTCCGTTTCCTTTCCGTTTAGCGGCGGGCTACTGCCCGCCATCTTCCGGCCAGCGCAGGCGGGCGGTAGCCCGCCTCTAAACGATCATCTCAACTTCAAAGTCGACAGACTCAACAGCGCAAACAGGATCGCCAGAATCACAAATCGAAAAACGATCTTCGATTCTTTCCAGCCGACCATTTCAAAATGATGATGCAGCGGCGTCATCTTAAAGACGCGCCGCCCGACGCCGCTCGTGCGCTTCGTCATTTTGAAGACGCTGACCTGGACCATTACCGACAGGGCCTCCAGGACAAACACACCGCCGACCATCACCAGCATGACTTCGTTCTTGGTCAAAATCGCGATCGTGCCGACCGCGCCGCCGATCGCGAGACTGCCCACGTCGCCCATGAACACTTCCGCCGGCGGCGCGTTGTACCAAAGAAACCCCAGGCTCGCGCCCGCCATCGCGCCGCAAAAGACCGACAACTCGGCAGCTTCCGGACGATGAGTCAAATCCAGGTAACCCGCCCAACGCGAATCGCTGCTCAGATACGTGAACGCGGTCAGCGCTGTCATCGCGATAAACGTAATACTGATCGCCAAACCGTCGAGTCCATCCGTTAAGTTCACCGCATTCGTCGCGCCCAGCAGCACTGTGATGATCAAAATCAGATAGAGATAAGGTCCGATCACGCTGATGCCGTTCGGATCGGCCGTGCTCTTGAAAAATGGAATGCTGACGTTCCATGAATACTTCGTCTGGAAATACTTCGTCGCGATGAAAAGCGCGCCCCAAACGGCCACCGCAATAATTAGTTGAAAAATGATCTTCTGGCGTCCGGTCAAACCCAGGCTGCGACGCTTTACCAACTTGATGTAATCGTCGGCGAATCCCACCGCTCCAAATCCAACTGTCGCCAGCACCGTAAGCCAAATGTAGAGGCCTGACAGCCTGGCCCACATCAAAGTTGAGATGATGACGGAAGCGATGATCAGCAGACCGCCCATCGTCGGGGTGTCGCGTTTCGAGATGTGCGCCTGCGGACCTTCTTCGCGAATCTGCTGTCCGATGTCCCATTTCTTCAAACCGTCGATCACTTTTCGCCCAAACAGCAGCGAGATCAGCATCGCCGTAACTGAGGCGTATGCAGTGCGAAAAGTGACGTACTGAAAAACATTCAAAGCCTTTACGAGATACCAATCCTGATCTTTGAAGTGGCTGTAGATCAGTTCGTAAAGGAGGTAATAAATCATTCGTTAGTCGGTGGCACAGACTTTAGTCTGTGAATTTGTCGCACAAGCAAGAACCACAGACTAAAGTCTGTGCCACTGCGCTCTGCTCAGCCTTCTTTCTGTCCGGCCAGCGGAAATCTCTGTTTCAACGCTGCTACCACCTTGTCCGTCTCGACGCTGCGCGAGCCCTTCACCAAAATCAAATCACCTTCGCGAACTTCATCCAGAATTGCTGTCGCGGCGTCATCTGAATTCTCAAAGAATCGCGTTGCCGGTAATCCCTCATCCTGCGCGCCCGCCACGATTTCTTCGGCAAGCCCTCGCACACCCCACAGTAGCTCAATCCCCAGCCGCGCAATGTCGTGGCCAGCCTCACGATGCATCTGTGGCGACTCCGGCCCCAACTCCATCATCTCGCCGGCAATCACGATTCGTCGCCTCACCCGGTCACGCGCTTCGGCCAATGTCCGCACCATGCTCAAGAGCGAACGCGGGTTGGAATTGTATGAATCGTCAACCACCGTAAAGGCGGCTGCGAATTCGAGAATCTCGCCGCGCATTTTCGGCGGCCTCGCGGTCCGTAATGCGCCGGCGATCAATTCAGGTTTGATCTTGAGTGCCGTTGCTACTGCTGATGCCGCCAGGGCATTCACCAAATTGTGCCCGCCGGTCATGGGCAATTCGGCCGCCGCTTCGCCCAAAGGCGTCCGCAAACGAAACCTGATCGAGCCAAAGCGCGACGTGTCGATGTCCTGCGCCGTCACATCGGCAACGTTCTGCAGACCGAAGGTAAGCACCGGCCCGTTCGTTTTGGACTTCATTTCCATCACAAGTTCATCATCCGCATTCAGCACCGCGGTGCCGCCGGGCTTTAATCCTTCAATCAGCTCGGCCTTCATCGCGGCTACGGTTTCGATCGTGCCCAGGTGTTCCAGGTGCACGGGCGCGACCATTAACTCCACCCCGACATCAGGCGGCGTAATTTGCACGAGACGGCGAATCTCGTGCGTGGGCGAGGACATTCCCATTTCCAAAACGGCGAGATCATAATCGTCAGGCTTGCGTCCCCGGCTGACCATCTGCAAGACCGAAAGCGGCAGGCCCAGGCCGTTGTTATAATTGCGTTCGCTCTTCAGTACGCGATGACCGGTATTCGCCAAAACGTGGGCAGTTAATTCTTTCGTCGTCGTCTTGCCGGCGCTTCCAGTAATGCCGATTACGGGCCGCGCCCATTGCTCATAAACTTTTCGCGCCAGCGTCTGCAGCGCGGCAATCGCGTCGTCGACTATTAACAGTCGATCCAAAAGCGGCTGCATGTCGGCGGCGCCGGCAACGCGCGCGCGGCGAGCAACAGATGCAATAGCGCCTTTGGCAAAAGCCCCCTCGATGAATCCGTGGCCATCGACAAACGTCCCGTTGAAACCGGCACGCTCATAATCCGGCTGGGACAAGGCAAAAAACATTTCACCGGCGCTGACCGTGCGCGAATCGATCGAGAAATCAATTATTTCTTTATCAAACAACTCGGCGCGGAGACTGTCCGTCGTCGCGCCCATCAAATTCGCTGCCGTCCTAATGTTCACGTCTCGGTACGCACGCCTCCGGCGTGCTCGATGGCCCAGACCCCAGCACGCCGGAGGCGTGCGTACGCTCAATTCCGGCGATGAAAATCGACTCGCACGGTCTGGCCTGAATCGATTTCAGTGCCTGCCGCGGGATTCTGCTGCGTCGCCAATCCTTCGCCGCGGGCTTCGAGTCGCAATCCGAGTTGCGCGCACATGCGCGCCACGTCGCGCACGCTTTGCCCGCGCAAGTCAGGCATCAGGGCGCCGCGCTTGCTCGCCACGGCAAAGACCACTTCACTTCTCTGACCGCTAAAACTCCGGGCCGCGACCACTTTCGGCAGAGTTGCTTCACGCTGTTCAGAGCTCTCTGCTTCGGCTTTCATTTGCTGGGGCGAGGGTTTCGTTGATTGCGCAATCTGCGCCGGCGGCAATTTCGTTTCCGTATCGGGCGTGATGTTCAGATCCGGAAGAATCTGTTCGGCTATCTCACGGAATACCGGCGCGGCAACTTCACCGCCGTGATACGAACCCAACGGCTCGTCAATCACGACGATGATTACGACTGCGGGATTATTCACCGGCGCAAAGCCGACAAACGATCCAATAAATTTCGTGGCTGAGTATGCGCGGGTCTTCGGATCGATCTTCTGTGCGGTGCCGGTCTTGCCCGCCGCGGTGTATCCGTCCAGCTGCGCGCGCTTGGCCGTGCCCCGCAGCGTTACGCCTTCCAGCATATGCCGCAGCGCCTCGGTCGTTTCCGATCTCAGAACGTTGCGACTCTCAGTCTTCGCTTGAAACGTCACCGTGCCATCGGGCGAACGCAGTTCGCGCACGAGATGCGGCTTCACCCAGGTCCCGCCGTTCGCGAGCACTGAGTAGGCCGAAGCCATCTGCAAAGGCGTGACGCCAATTTCCTGTCCAATCGCCAGCGAGCCAATCGATGACGCTTGCCAGCGATTGAGCGAACGCAGAATGCCCGGCGATTCTCCCGCGAGATCAATTCCAGTGCGCGATCCGAAGCCGAGCCTCTTCATGTAGTCGTACATCGTTTCGTTGCCGACCAGCAGTCCGAGTTTGATCGCGCCCACGTTGCTCGATTGGGCCAACGCGTCGGCGATAGTCAGCACCCCGAACGGTTTGTGATCGTGAATCAGGCGGCCGGCGACGGTGATTTGCCCCATCTGACAATCGATCTTGTCCTCCGGCTTGACCAGACCTTTTTCGATTGCCGCGGAGTAAGCGACAACTTTGAAAGTCGAGCCCGGCTCATAAATATATTGCAGCGCCCAATTGGCGCGCGCTTCCATCGAATCGCTGGTCGGCTTATTCGGATCGAACGTGGGCGCGTTGGCCAGCGCCAAAATCTCACCCGTGCGCGGGTCCATCACGATCGCCGTTCCGGACTTGGCATGGCTTTGCGTGACCGCCTCGCTCAGCGCCTTCTCGGTGCGATATTGAATGACCTGATCAATCGTGAGAACCACAGTCTGGCCGGGATGCGGTTGAACTTCGTAACTCTCGAATGCACGCCGGTCGCGATCCACCGCCAAAAAGACTTTGCCGGCCTCGCCGCGGATCTTCTCGTTGTAATACTGTTCGACACCGCCCAGGCCGGTCTCATCCATGCCGACAAATCCCAGCACGTGCGCGGCCAATGAATCGTTCGGGTAGTAGCGCTTCGGTTCCCGGCGGGAATAAACACCCTTGAGCTCAATTGCATCGAGCTTGCTCGCCCTGGCCATTTCGACGCGCCGCACAATCCAGACAAATTTCTTTTTGGCTTGCTGCGCGTCCTCGAGCCGCCGGACGAGATCAGCGCGATCCTGTCCCGTGATCGAGGCAATGCGACCTGCCGTCGCGTTGACGTTCTCGATTTCACTGGGATCGGCGAAGAACGATTCCGTGTCGAGACTGCGCGCCAGTTCGCGGCCCTGGCGGTCGAGCACCTGGCCTCGAGTTGCGGCGGTTTCGATTGAGCTTGATTGTTGATTGCGAGCGCGAGCGGCTAACTCATCGTGCTGATGTATTTGAAGCTGAACGAGGCGGGCGCCAATTACCAACATCCAAACCAGCAAGCCCATCGCCACCCAAACAGCGCGGCGCGGCGAGTTCCCGGTTCGCGGCACTTCGATCGCAGTAGCACGACGGGGCATTAAGATCTCCAGACACTGCTGTCACATAAACGGCGCGGTCTAATGAATCTTCACCTGTTGATTCGACTTGCGACCGGCTTCAACTTTCGCGGAGGGCTTCTTATCGACAACTGGTTTGTCTTCCGAAACTTCGGCACGCGAAGCCTCGGCATGTTGTTTCAGCGGATCGATTTGGGCCGGCTGCATCGGCTGCATGCCGAGCCGGCGCGCCGCCACCTCCAACCTGGCCGGACTGGCTGCCGCCTCGCGCTCCATCAACAGACGGCGTTGCTCTTCACGCGCACTGTTGAGCGCGTTGCGCATCTTCTGAGTTTCATAACCAAGCTTCAGGGAGGCAAAATGCCGGCCACCCGCGTACACGAACCCGACCGTCAGGACGAGTCCGCAAAACAGAAGCAACGCCAGTCGGGTCAGCGCTCGCGGATCGCGTTCGCGTTTGACCAGAGTATTTCGTTGTTTTGAAGGAATTCGGCGAATCATGCTTTGATCTCAAATTTCAAATTTCAGATCTGAAATCTCAAATCTCAGAGAGCTAAATCTTTCGTGCGCCTCTCAACCTGGCGCTGCGGGCCCTGGGATTTTCCGAGAGCTCGTCATCCCCCGGCGTCATCGGCCGTCTGGTCAAGATCTCGATCGACTTGCTCGCCCCGCAAAGGCATTTGGGCAAGCGCGGCGGACACTGACAGCGACCGGAAAGCTTCAACAGCGTCCGCTTGACGATTCGATCTTCAAGCGAATGAAAGCTGATTACTGCAAGACGCCCGTCTGGCTCCAAATGGTCAACAGCCTGGACCAGAAAACTATCGAGGTTTTCAAGTTCGCTGTTGACCGCGATACGCAACGCTTGAAACGTGCGAGTGGCGGGGTGGATCCTCCGTTTTTTATCCGGTCCGACGGCGCGTTGAACTAATTCTGCGAGGTCGCGCGTCGTGCGAATTGGCTCACCGCGTTCGCGTCGCTCAACAATCCAGCGAGCTATGCGGCGGGCGCGGCGTTCTTCTCCGTACTCGAAGATGATCCGCGCCAAATCTACTTCCGAGAGACGACCGAGAAGCTCTACTGCAGTCTCACCACTACTGACATCCATGCGCATGTCGAGTGGCGCGTTATGCCGGAAACTGAAACCCCGCGAGGGGGAGTCCAATTGCAACGACGAAACACCGAAATCAGCAAGTATTCCGTGCACTTGCTTAACCTTCGCAGTCGCGAGGACCCGCGTGATATCGCGAAAGTCAGCATGCACAGCGCGAAAGCGCGAGCCGTATAGCGCTAATCGCTCTCTTGCTAACCCGAGCGCTTCTTCGTCACGATCGATTCCCAACACCTGTGCGTCGGACGACGCTTGCAGAATTGCTTCGCTATGCCCGCCCAGGCCTACCGTGCAATCGACAAACAATCCGCCGCGCTCTGCAGCCAGCAATTCGATCGTCTCTCGAAGTAGCACGGGGCGATGGTCTGTTTGACTAAGCCCCTGCCCCCCAAAGGCCATTGCCATCACCACCGCCCCGTGATCTCGTTCAAAGAACTAACAAGTAGCACAGACTTTAGTCTGTGGCTCTGAGCTAGTTCTTCAATCATCAACACAGACTGAAGTCTGTGCCACATCTCTAAATCCCCAATCGCGCAATCGCCGCTTCGTCTTCCTCGGTATAAGGATCCGAGAGCAGGCGCTGCTGGAATTTGTCCAACTCCCAAACTTCCAGGTACGTCAAATAACCAAGCACCGCCACGTCGCCAACCACCGCCGCGCTTTTCCGCAGAAGCGGATGAATCAGCACGCGTCCTTGTGTGTCCATCGACGACTGCTGTCCGTAATAGTTCGCTCTGTCAAGGAACTTGCGGCGCGCCGGATCCATCGAAGGCAAAAGCGTCAACCGCTGCTCGATGGCTTCCCATTCCGGCATCGGGTAAATGCGTACACAGTCACCCGTCAAACTGGTCAGGTAAAGCGCCGAGCCGTATTTCTCTTCAACGTAACGCCGGAAAAGGGTCGGCACTTTGAGCCGTCCCTTGGAATCTATCCGGGCAGTGTAGTTGCCGCGTAGCACTGAGAATGATTCCCGATTTGAGTGGAGACGCCTCTGCCTTTTGCCCTGGTTTTAACTTGATTTGTGTCGTTGAGGCCACCGTGCTCCACTTCACTCCACCGGCGCATAGTACGCTCCAAGGAAGGGGCTGTCAATAGTTTTTATGGATTTTTTTCAGAAACCGCGGGAGCTGCACATGGCGCAGTGGTCGCAGGGCTTGCCGCTGGGATCGACCGCGCACTGCTTTTCGTTTTCGAAGAACTCGACGAGTTCTGACACGGCCGCCTCTTCGACGCCGAATCGTTCCTGACTCGGATGTGAGACCGGTTGGATTTGAATCGCGGCTTGTGGGTTCCCTGCGTAACCGGTCTGGCTGCCGGTGCGCGTGAAAGGCGCCAGCCATGGTGATTGCGCGTAAGCCGCCATTTTGTATTCCACCTGAGGAGCTGGAATTTCCACTGGCGCGGGCGCAGAGCCGATTGTTGAAGATGTGCGGGGCGGCGGCGTTGACGATACGAAGTTGATCACTCGCGCCCGTGTGCGGGCAGCCTGGGGCGCAGGAACATCGACACGATTTGATTCGAGGCGATCACCGGCCGGCGCCGCCTGCTCTGAAAGACGCCGCGCCACGCGTTCGGCAATTAACTTTGCTTGATCTGAATTACTACTCATTGAGAATTAGGTAATAGTCTGGACGAACGGCGTTAGAGTACCGACTTTAGTCGGGCTTTTCCGGTGCGAAGCGAAAGAGCCCAACTAAAGTTGGTACTCTGACACCGTGAATTCCGATTGCGATCACAAACTAACAATTTGCGTTACTGCGGTTCGCTCTCCAAAAGATCGATGTGATCGACAACGCCCACGATCGCTGAATCGATGGCCGCGCCGGCTTTTCCCGTGGCGGTGGTCGAAGCGCTCCAACCTTCCTGCACGATCAGAACCGTGTCGCCCACGCCGGCATCAACCGCATCGAGCGCAAGCACGGTATGGCCGGTGCCCTCGCCTTCCGGCGTGATGTGTTCACACAACATCACACGCGCGTTATCGTAGCGATGGTTCTTTTGGGTGGCGACGATGTTGCCTAGGACCTTGGCTATTATCATTTCCCGAAAGCGTTCTTTGTGCTTTGTGCTTGGTACTTTGTTCGCTGTCCGGAGCGCGCTACATCGATCCGACGTCCAAGTACCAAGCACAAAGTACAAAGCACCTCTTACCCACAACACACATGACTTTCCGAATCGACGATACCGACAATCGTGCAATCGGTCGGCGTGTCTTCGCGCTTGAAAGGAAAGCTTGCTTCCTTTCCCCGGCACCAGAAAACAAGCTCGCCGACTCCGGCTCCGGCGGCATCAACCGCCACCAGGGGTTTTCCTTGCGGCTCTAAATCCTTATTCAGGGATTGAACAACCATCAGCTTACGGTTCTTAAGCGAATCGTTCTTCACCGTGGCGACAACTGTTCCGATTACGCGTGCGAGCTGCATTTCATTTCTCGGGAGCCATGATATCGACGGTGTCGATCACGCCGACGACCGCCGCATCGACGGGCGCATCTTTCATGTTTTGGGCCAAACGCGCGCTGGAACCCGCGACGACCAGGACCCGTTCATGAAAGCCGGCGCCGACCGTATCAACCGCGACTACATAGCCGCTCGTGTCCGAGCCATCAAGGTTGATGGGCCTGACGATGAGCAGCTTTTTCCCTTCCAGCCGTTCGTCTTTTTGCGACGCCACGACCGTGCCAATGATCCGCGCAATGATCATGCGCGGGCCTGCGTCGTTATTGGCATCGCGTCATCTACGCTGCCATGCGGACGAGGAATTACGTGCACGCTGACCAGCTCGCCGACGCGTCGCGCGGCGGCCGCGCCCGCGTCCGTCGCCGCTTTTACCGCGGCAACATCGCCGCGCACGATCGCAGTAACGAAGCCGGCGCCAATCTTTTCATAGCCGATGAGCGTGACGTTCGCTGCCTTGACCATCGCGTCGGCGGCTTCAATCATTGCCACCAGGCCTTTGGTTTCAACCATTCCGAGTGCTTCTTGCATTCAGTTTTTCTCCTGTGAGAAGCGTGATTAGTAAATCGTTGTTAGTGAATCGTGAATAGAATAGCACGTGCCAAAGGTTTGTGTTTAGAGTTCAGCCCTTAGGGTAGCGTTACTGTTTGGACTCCCTATCCCTTTGGGAGAGGGTTGGGGTGAGGGCCTTAGCGCAAACTGCCCACCACAATTTTGCTGCGGGCTTCAGCACGTAACTCGTTCAGGAATTCTTTGTAGCAACCAACGCGTTGAAGAATTGTGGTGGCTCGTCTCCATAACGGGCTAAACCCGGTGAATTATTCCTAGACCGTCGTACTAAGCCCTCACCCCGACCCTCTCCCAAAGGGAGAGGGAGTCAAACTGAACCACACCACTTTAGGCTGACCACAAGCTAAAGCTTGAACTCTGAACTTATTTACGAATCATTCAAGCGCGCCGCTTGACTGAGTAATTCGACCAACTCTTCCCGGCTCAGCGAGACTCTTCCCGATCCATTTGTGGACGATGAAAACGCCCGCGCCGCCGGTCGATCACCCGTCGGACACGAAAGATTCGTTTCGTGCAGATAGCCGCAAGCCTGGCAACGAGCGCTTTGATCGAGATACCCGGCGGACTCGCGCACGTTGATCAATTTCTCAATCGCGTCAGGCGAAAGATTTTTCGACCCCCCCAGCACCCGTGAAAGAATCGCAATCTTCGCCGTATGCTCGAGCGTTTCCAGACGATCCCAGGCTTGCCATAAATCCGCTCCGTAGGCGACAGCGCCGTGATTTGCCATCAAAAGCGCGTTGTGATGCTTTACCAAAGGCCGCATCGCGTCGCTCAATTCTTCAGTCGAAGGCGTGCCGTATTCCGCGAGCGGAACGCAACCCAGCGTCAAAATCACTTCAGAGAGAATTGGCTGATCGATCGGCAATCCGGCAACGGCGAACGCGGTTCCATGCGGCGGGTGCGCGTGACAGACTGCTTTCACATCCGGCCGTTCGCGATAAATCAAAAGGTGCATCTGAAGTTCGCTCGAAGCACGTTGATTGTTCAGCGCCCGCCCGTCGAGATCAGTCACCGCGATCAAATCTTCATTCATCCGCCCCTTGCAGGTCATCGTCGGCGTTGCCAACACGCGGCCATCATCAAGCTGCACGCTGACGTTGCCGTCGGATGAGACGACATAGCTGCGCTCATACATCAAATGGCAGATGCGTATTAGATCACGTCTGGCGGTTTGTTCGTCCATTGATTATCTACACGCCGCGTTCGGCGTGTTGATTCTCCATCTGTTCGGTTGAGTGATTCGACGGATTCGTGAGTCGCGGCTTCGGCGGCTGCGCCAGGAAATACGAAAGCGATTCAAGCGACGTGGTCAGGTCAACGGTTTTCACCTTAACTCCCAGCCGCGCCTTGAGCGGCGCCGGCGCAAAATTCAAAACGGCCTTCACGCCCGCGGTCATTACCTGATTCAGCACTCGCTGCGCGACGCGGGCCGGCACGGCGATCACCGCCACGTCGATGGCTTCGTCCCGAACTACTTTGGCGATCTTCTTGACGTCATGGACCGGGATACGATTCGGGCCGACGTGTTTGCCGATCTTGTCCTGATCGTTATCAAACAACACGACCACGGAAAAATTTGATTTTTCGAGGCCGTTATAATTCGCCAACGCAGTTCCCAGCCGGCCGGCGCCAACGATTCCAACTCGATGCGGTCGGTCCAGCCCAAGGATCTTTGTTAGATGCGCCTGCAGGTCATCGATAAAATAACCGGTGCCGCGAATTCCAAACTCTCCGAAATAACCGAGGTCCTTTCGAATCTGCGCTGAATTGAGGTTGAATTGCTCCGCCAGCTCCTGCGACGAAACGGTTGTAATTCCAGCGGAGGCCAATTCATTCAGGCAGCGCAGGTAAACACTGAGGCGATTAGTAGTCAGTTCAGAAATCTTTTCTCTCTTCATGGCGAGCGTCAAAAGTATAACGCCGATGCGACCAAGCGAGAAGTGAGGGATTTGCGAACGACTACGGGCTTCGCTCATAATCAGCCGCCGTTAAGTGGCATAGACTTCAGTCTGTGATTATTGCTGAGATAGTTCACAGACTTAAGTCTATGCCACTTTCCAAAAATGATTGCACATCTTTCAGGCACGTTACTGTCGAAGCAGCCGACTTCCGCCATCATTGACGTCGGCGGCGTCGGCTATGAAGTCGCGATTCCCGTCTCGACGTTTTACGAACTTGGCGAAACCGGATCGCCGGTGCAACTGCGCGTTTACACGCACGTGAGTCAAGATGCGATTCGACTCTACGGGTTCAAGACGACGCGCGAGCGAGAACTATTTCTCCAGCTTATCTCAGTCAACGGCGTCGGTCCTGGCCTGGCGATCAAATTGTTATCAGGGATGAACGCGGACGAAATGATTGCTTCGATTCGCACCAACAATCTCGTGCGCCTGGTCGCGATTCCGGGTGTCGGACGGAAGACCGCTGAACGCTTAGTTGTTGATTTACGTGACAAGATTGCAGCGCTCTCTTCGCCGGCGATGGAAGAAGAATTCGCGGCCAAAGCCGCGGCGGCCGGGGCTTCCACTTCGGAAGATGCGATGCGTGATGACGCGATGTCCGCGCTGGCGAATCTTGGATATCAACGGGCGTCGGCAGAGAAAGCCGTGAAGAACGCGGTGGACGAAGGCGGGGACTTGTCGGTAGAGGTTATCTTGCGGCGAAGTTTGAGGTCGCTGGCAAAAGCATAACCCGGCCGCAGAGCGGCGATAGATATGTAGCCCATGGCGTAAGCCATGGGATTAAGCGCCACCACGGGAATGCAGCCTCGGAGAGGCGAAACTTATCGTCAGCCTCTCGAATGCTCCGCCGCTCTGCGGCTAATGCGTCATAACGCGTAACCCACGGCTCACGCCGTGGGCTACAGATCTTCCGCCGCTCCGCGGCTAGGCCTGAATCAGAGGTTTCAGAGTCTGTGCCCATGTTGACCAATAGCTGACTTCGCATTCACAATTCAACTAATCCATGGCTAAAGCAACCAGAGCCGCCGAAGCATTGAGCGCCACTGCCAACGAAGAAGATCGCCAATACGATCTCTCTCTGCGTCCCGGTACGCTCGCTGATTACATCGGCCAGACAAAAGCGAAAGAAAACCTGCGCATTTACATCAAGGCGGCGTTGAAGCGGCGCGAGGCGTTGGACCACGTGCTGCTCACCGGTCCGCCGGGATTAGGAAAGACTACATTGGCCCACATCATCGCCAACGAGATGGGTGCTCAACTGCGATCCACGTCAGGCCCGGCGATGGAAAAAACCGGCGACGTCGCGGCGCTGCTGACGACCTTGCAGGAAGGCGACGTGCTTTTTATCGACGAGATTCATCGCCTCATGCCCGTCATCGAAGAGAAACTTTATCCCTCGATGGAGGATTTCAATTTTGATTTTGTGATCGGCCAGGGACCGGGCGCGCGTTCCATCAAACTCGAGCTGCCGAAATTCACGCTCGTTGGCGCGACTACGCGGGCCGGCTTAATCAGCGCGCCGTTGCGCGGCCGTTTTGGAATCAATTTCCATCTGGATTTTTATCCGCATGAAGATTTAGAGACGATTTGCAAACGCTCGGCGTCAATTCTCAAGGTCGAAATCGATGATGGAGGCGCTCATGAAATTGCGCGCCGCTCGCGCGGGACTCCGCGAATTGTGAATCGATTGCTGCGGCGCGTGCGCGATTATGCTGAAGTCGATTACGAAGGAGTCATTACGCATGAGGTCGCAAACGACGCGCTGAATCGCATGGAAGTGGACACCTATGGCCTCGATGAGATGGACCGCAAACTACTCTCGACGATTATCGAAAAGTTCGAAGGCGGTCCCGTCGGCGTGGGCACTTTGTCCGCGGCGATTCATGAAGAGAAAGATTCGATCGAAGAAATTATCGAGCCATACTTAATTCAGATTGGCTTTCTGAATCGCACTCCGCGCGGACGGATGGCCACGCAACTTGCCTATCAGCACTTTGGAATCAAAACCGGACAACAGCGTCCGGGCCTGTTTGATTCATATTGACCCCGGGGCTTCGTTTATGAGGCGGGCTACTGCCCGCCATCAATTGGAAAATAACGGCGGGCGGTAGCCCGCCTCTAAACAGAAACGCAACTTTAAGAGATTCCCTGCAAAATGCCACGTCGCATTTCTCGACAATCATTCGGAGTAAAAAATCGTTCGCCCTGGCGACGCATGTTCGGGCATGCCCTGCATCAGTTTCATGAAAACGATCTGTTTACTTCGGCGGCCGCGATGAGCTATTTCGGCTTGATGACCCTGTTTCCCGCGTTGCTGTTGTTACTCGCCCTCAGCAATCGCATCAGCAGCGTCAACCAGATGATCCAGCACATCGTGGACGTTTATCCCGGGTCGAGCAAGTTCCTGCACGAGACAATTAGATCGCTTTCAAATGTCGGCACGGGCGTAATCATTACCTGCGGAATAATTGTCCTGTGGGCCGGCTCGTGGGTTTTTGCGGTAGTTGAGCGCGCCTTGAATCGCGTCTGGGGCACGACGCACAGAACTTTTCTGCACGGCCGTCTGCTGACTCTGGGAATGATTGGCATCGTCGGCTTATTGCTGGTGGTATCAGTCTTCGGGACCTCGGTGCTCGTTTATCTTCAGGAGATCGCGGGCAGGATGTCGCCCAGACAACTGGAGCGTTACCGTCTGCTCGCCTCCGTCGGCAGCGTTTTCTGGCAAATCGTATTTGCCCTGGTCAGCTTCTTCGTGACTTTCTTACTCTTCGCGATCGTCTATCGCTTTATGCCTAACGCCCACGTCACCGTCGGAGACACAATTCCCGGCGCAATCATCGGCGGGTTGCTCTGGGAAGCAGCCAAGTACGCGTTCGCCTGGAGCCTGAATTACTTTCACTACGATCAGGTCTATGGCTCGGTGGGCGCCGTCGTCGCAGTGCTGACGTGGGGTTATGTTTCCAGTTTGGTCTTACTTTTCGGCGCGCAATTGACCGGCGTATTTCATCGCGAACACATGGAACATCCCATTCCCGCGCCTGGAATCAACGTTCCTTCCGCTTCATATTCGTAGGACTTCGCTTGTTCCCACAGAACGCAACCGAGTGGGAGTGTAAATTGATCCTTGCGGAACTTTGCGTCTTGGCGCCTTTGCGTGAAACTGGCCTGCTTTAATCGATTGACTCACGCTAAGGCGCAAAGCCGCAAAGTTCCGCAAAGTGGGACACTACCAACCGACCCGTGGTATGCACATTTCGGATTTCGATTACGAACTGCCGGAAGAATTGATCGCGCAGCATCCATTATCAGAGCGCGATGCTTCGCGAATGCTAATAGTCGATCGCGCGACCAAATCGTGGCGCGACGCTCAATTTCGAGAACTCCCCGACAATCTATCTACCAAAGACGTTCTCGTTCTCAACAACACGCGAGTTTTCCCGGCGCGCTTGCACGGCCGCCGCGCCGGCTCGGGCGGAGCTATAGAGTTGTTGCTGCTACGCGAAGTGGCTGCGAATACCTGGGAAGCTTTGACGCGCCCGGCTCGACGCCTGCGGCTGGCTTCGGAAATTGAATTTGAGAATACAAATCTCCGGGCTCGAATAATCGAGTCGCGCGAGAATGGTGTCCGATTAGTTCAATTCACATCAGAAGAGCCGCTGGAAGAGGTAATCGATCAAATTGGCGAGCCGCCGCTTCCACCGTACATCAAACGCGACTCAGGCATGGCAGAGGAAGACCGGAACCGCTATCAGACGGTTTACGCAAATGAGCGCGGCTCAATTGCAGCACCCACCGCCGGCCTGCATTTCACGCCGCGAGTCTTAGAATCTCTTCACGAACGCGGCATCCGCACCGTCGAGCTGACACTTCACGTGGGCTACGGAACGTTCGAACCCGTGAGAGTTCAGAATATCGCCGAACATCGCGTGGCCGCCGAATGGTTTTCGATAACTTCGGAAGTCGCCGAAACTATCAACGACGCGCGCGCTGAGGGCGGACGAATTGTTGCTGTGGGAACTACGACGGCCAGGGCTCTCGAGTCAGCCGCTTCAGACGCGGGACAGGTCAGATCTCAATCAGGCTTTTCGGCTTTGACCATTTTCCCCGGTTATACCTTTCAGATCGTCGACGGCCTGCTGACCAATTTTCACTTGCCCCGCTCGTCTCTCCTCATACTCGTGAGCGCGCTGGGCGAACGGGACTTTATGCTGGAAACTTACCGCCACGCCGTGCAATCCCGCTACCGCTTTTATAGCTACGGTGACTGTATGTTAATCCTCTGATTTGTTATTTGACTGTTTTGACCTTTTACGCAGGCGGAGGGGACAGGCTATAATCTCCGCCACGATTCCGCGACAGACATTCGGGTATGGCAGTTCTCAAAAAATTCCGACCGAAGTGGTGGCTTAACAATCGCCAATCAACCGATCTTGAAGGCCGGTCGAATATTGCTCTGGTCCCGCCGGTTAATGCGCGTTATGACGTGCGGCCGCTGACCGTTTCCCAGATCGATGAATGTTGGCGCCTTGATCAGCGCTGCTTCGTCGATGGCGAAGCGTACAGCCGCGACACCTTTGAGTATCTTTTGACCGCGCCCGAATCAGTTTCCTACCGCGTCGTTATGCAAAATGGGACGATGGCCGGATTCGTGATTGGACTGCTCGAGCCCGATCATACGGGTCACATCACGACCATCGGAATCGCGCCCGAGCATCGGCGGCGGCGTCTAGCCAGTAGCCTTATGCAGACTATCGAGGCTGGTTTTCGCCGCCGGCAAGTGCGAATCGTCAGGCTGGAGGTCCGGTCGAGCAACGTTTCCGCACAGAAACTCTACTCGAGTCTTGGATATTCTGTGACCCAGAGACTTCCCAAATACTATTCCAATGGCGGTGATGGACTGCTGATGGTGAAGTCGCTCTGAAGCTCTTAACTCTTTCGTAATTCCGTTAAAACCTGCTTCGCGACCGCTTTCAACGTGTCGAAGACTCCTGTGCCCGTCGAAGCTACGGCTTCGATGACCGGTTCGCCTTTACGCTGAAGCTCTGACGCCAAATCGTTCGTGGGAATTACGTTCGGCAAATCGCGCTTATTCAGTTGCAGCACATACGGGAGCTTCATCAGCTCGTAACCGTACGCCTGTAAATTCTCTTCAAGATTGTAAAGCGACTCGATGTTGGCATCCATGCGTTCTTCCTGCGAATCGGCGACGAAGACAACGCCGTCAACCCCTTTCAGGATTAGCTTGCGGGAAGCTTCGTAAAAAACCTGCCCGGGAACGGTGTAAAGATGAAAACGCGTTTTGAACCCGCGAACAGTTCCCAACTCCAGGGGCATGAAATCAAAGAACAACGTGCGATCGGTTTCGGTCGCCAGACTAATTAGCTTGCCCTTGGCCTGGGCGGCGGTTGAGTCGTAAATGTATTGAAGGTTGGTGGTCTTCCCGCACAAGCCCGGGCCATAATAGACGATCTTGCAGTTGATCTCTCGTGATGCGTAATTGATGAAAGTCATAACTGTTCTTGAGCCCGCGATCGGAGGATCGGGCGTTACGCGTGGGAAAACAGGCTGTCGATCTCGTCGTCGGTGATTTCGGCAAACGGAAGTGCGCTCTTCACTCCCGGCGTCGCAGATTCCTTTTCGATTTCCGCGAAAGCACTCGCCAACTCGTGCGAAATTTGTTTTGAACGGAGTTTCACTAAACCCAAACTGGAACGGTCATCAAACACCACCACCAGCAAAACCCGGCCAATCACGCAGATGTGAATACTTTCTTTCGCGCCTTCGTGAGACAACGTCGGAAACTCGTCCTCTCCAATTAGCTTGGCCATCCCGCCGGTCGCGGCGACATTCCCGGCCACTAACGAAGCCAGGCTGGTCGTATCAAGATCGCCCAACTCGCCGTGAACTGCTATCTGCTGGCCATCTTTGTCGACCAAAACCACCAGCCGCGCCGCGGAATCCAGACGCAGACGTGCCAGCACCGCCTTAATCTGGTGGTAGCGTGTTTCGCGCATTACTATTGGACTGTTTGCCATTCAGCCAAATCAGACGGAATGAGTGGAGGCAGGAAAATAAGGCAACTTTAGAACGCTCGGCGCGGTGCGGCAAGAAGAAATATCCGGCCCGAGCCTTTGACGCGGCCAACAGCAGAACCAGTAAGGCCCACTAAGCCGACGAGTCACATTAACACGGCTGTTTTTAGCCTTCAAGTGTTTTTCTTTTCAAACCCATGCTGGCAATCGTTGAACAACAGGGCAGTTTGCGGCCGCAAACCCTACTCTTTCGTTGATTTAGCGGCCAGAGCTATGTTAAGCTTTGCCCTTATTTTTTGGGGCCCATATCTAATTGGTCGTCTCAAAGGCTGAGGGCTTTCTGCTATGAGGAGTTCGATGGAAAAGGGTGTGAAAAAACTTTCTTCCCGTTCGTCTCGACAAACCAGCAGGCGCCCTGCTGCTCGGAAGCAGTCTGTCGCCAAATCGACCAGGCTAAAGCCGGCCACCAAACGTTCGCCGGCCGGGAAGGCGCGGGCTCAGAAAGCGCTTAAAGCGAAAGCCGCCAAGCCAAAGGCTGTCAAGGCCAAGGCCAAGGTAATCAAAAAGCCGGCCCACAAGATCGCTTCGCCAGCCAAGAAACCGGCAAAAGTCACGCAACGCATTCCGGCCCGAGCCAAGGTCGTGGTGGCGAAGCGCAAAGTCGCCGACATTAAGCCGCCCTTGAATCTTAAGAAGCCGACACCTCCGCAACCACCGCCTCAGCCCACTCATGATGAGGCCGCGGCGCTGAAGGCGTTTGAAGCGGCCCATAAAGAATTTTCACGCGGCCATTTCGCCGAGGCGCGCAGCATGTTTCGTTCGCTCGTCGAAAAATATCCTGCGGTTTCTGAAGTGACAGCGCGCTCGCGAACCTATCTCGCGGTGGCAGATTCGCGCCTGCGCACAGACATGACACTGCCGCGGGATGCGGACTCGCTTTACGACCGGGGCGTGATCGAACTGAATCGCGGTGAATATGTGGCCGCCCAGGAACTCTTCGAGCGGGCCCTCCGTCGTGAACCTGAAGCTGCACACATCCATTACGGTCTCGCTGCCACACGAGCCCGGCTTGGGGCGATTGACACTGCGCTCAAATCTCTCGAACGGGCCCTCGATTTGCAGCCCAGCCTTCGCATCAGAGCACAGCGCGATCAGGATTTGAATCCCTTGCGGAGTGATCCTGATTTCGAGCAATTGGTGTTCGCTGCCCGCGACTGACACTCAGATTCCTACCGTCTGACGCAGAGTGCGTTTCCAACGGTCTTCACTTTCGAGTATTATTCTTCGTCACTTCACCGCTAATTGACTCCGGAGCAAATCTTGCAAGAACCAAACGCCAACGGCAGCCTCAAGCTCGTCGCTATCGGCGGCGGTACTGGTTTATCGTCGCTGCTTGCCGGGTTGAAACGCTTTGTCGCCGAGCGCAGCGAAGAACTTTGGATTGAATCACTTTCGGCGATCGTTACCGTGTCAGACGACGGTGGTAGTTCCGGCCGACTGCGCGAGGAATTACAAATCCTGCCTCCCGGGGACATACGCAATTGCATGATTGCGTTATCAGAAGATTCAACCCTCCTCTCTCGTTTGTTCCGGTATCGTTTTGGCGGCTCGGGAGATCTTGCCGGGCATAGCTTCGGTAACCTTTTTCTCGCCGCGCTGACCGAAGTTACCGGAGACTTTGCTGAGGCCGTGCGTTTGTCTTTAGAAGTTCTAGCGAGCAAGGGACGCATCTTTCCAGCGACGGTTAGCGATGTTCATTTGATTGCCGAATTAGCGGACGGGAGAGAGGTTCAAGGGGAAACTCAAATCACGGCGGCCCGTTCGCGGATCAAACGCTTGCGCCTGGTTCCGGAAGAGTGTCTGCCGCTGCCTGAGGCGCTCGAAGCGATTAGCGCCGCCGACGTGATCACAATCGGGCCCGGCTCTCTCTACACCAGCATCATTCCCAACCTGCTGGTCCAAAGCGTCGCGGAGACCATCGGCGCCGCTCGCGCCACCAAGATCTTCATCTCGAATCTCATGACGCAGCCGGGCGAGACGGATGGCTACGGATTCAGGCAACATTTGGAAACTGTTCGGCAGTACGCGCCCCAAATTCAATTTGATTACGCTGTCGTGAATGACCGGGCGATCACCAGCGCGCAGGCCGAACTCTATCAGGCTGACGGCGCTTATCAGATTCTGCTCGAGGGCAATGACGCGGCATTCGATGGCGCACTCGAAATCGTCCGTTCAGATCTTTTGGAGAAAGGTGAGATGGTGCGTCACGACTCACAGCGACTCGCCCAGATTGTGATCGCCTGCGCGGCCAGCGATCGTTCCCGGCGCCTTGCCGGCGTCGAACTCTTAAGCACAAACTAGGTCCCCGATGTCGTCAACCTCGCTCAAGTCTCCAAACTCAACGCAACTCGACGTACTTGTCCTCGCGGCCGGTCTGGGCACGCGCATGAAATCGAATCTGGCAAAGGTCCTGCACAAACTTGACGGGCGGCCGTTGATTGCGCACGTATGCCGGACGGCGATTGAACTCAATCCGAGAAAACTGCTGGTCGTCGTGGGTCATCAGGCCGGCGAAGTTCAGGCCGCCGTCGAGACGGAATTCGGCGACGGAGCTGCCAGTTTCCTGCTTCAAGCACATCAGAAAGGAACCGGTGACGCGGTCGCAGCCGCGCAGAAGGAGTTGTCGAAAGCCCACTCGACGGTTCTGATTCTTTCCGGCGACGTACCGTTGGTTAAGACCGAGACGCTGAGAAATTTGATTGAAGGGCACGAACGCGAGGGATCATCCTGCACCATTCTCACGATCAAGATGGAGAATCCCACCGGCTACGGCCGCGTTGTTCGCGACGACGACGGCAGCTTTCAGCGCATCGTCGAGCAGCGAGATGCCAACGACGATGAACGGCAGATTCGAGAAGTGAATTCCGGCATCTATTGCTTTGACAGTGCCAAACTATTAGCCGGACTTCAGCGCATTCAACCGACCAACGATCAGGGCGAATACTATTTGACTGACGTGCCGGCCATAATGAAGAGCGAGGGAGATAAGATCGGACTGTACCTGCACAATGACGCCCGCGAAGTTTCCGGCATCAACACCCGCGCTGAGCTCTCGGAATTCGAAAACCTCTTGCGCCGCCGCACTATTCGTCGCTTGATGACTGAAGACGGCGTTACCTTCATCGATCCATCGCATGCATACGTCAGTGCAAGTGCCAGGATTGCGCGCGACTGCATAATTCATCCTGACGTTCACATCGAGGGCAACACCGAAATTGGTGAAGCGTGTGAAATTCAACAAGGTTCCCGCATCGTAAATTCGCGACTGGGCGCTCGCGTGATGGTGAAAGATCATTGCCTGATCGTCGATTCGGAAATCGGTGACGATTGCGCGGTCGGCCCTTTCGCGCACCTACGCATGAACGCGCGCATGGCAGAAGGATCGGTCGTGGGAAATTTTGTCGAGGTCAAGAAATCATCTCTGGGGCGCCGCACAAAGTCGATGCATTTGACCTATCTTGGCGATGCGACCATCGGCGAGAACACCAACATTGGCGCCGGAACGGTCACCTGTAATTACGACGGCAAGCAAAAGCATCCGACGGTAATCGAAGACAATGTTAAGATCGGTTCGGATACAATGCTGATTGCGCCCGTGCGCGTGGGCTCGGGTTCAGTCACCGGCGCCGGTTCAGTCGTTACTGAAGATGTTCCTCCAAATACTCTGGTGACGGGCGTGCCGGCGAGGGTCAGGAAAAAACTGACGAAAGAATAGCTGCTTGTTTAGAGGCGGGCTACCGCCCGCCAGTCGGGCAGTAGCCCGACTTTAACAAATTAAACTCGACAAGCGATGGTATTACTGCTTACTGCTTACTGCTTACTGATATGTGCGGAATAGTCGGATACGTTGGTAACAAACAGGTCGTGCCGTTAATCATCGACGGCCTCAGAAAATTGGAATACCGCGGATATGACTCTGCCGGTATTGCCGTAGTCGATGCGGATCACCATTTGAAAATTGAACGCGCCGAGGGCAAGCTGCGCAACCTTGAAGACGTCCTGCGACATAAGCCGTTGGACGGGACCTACGGCGTTGGCCACACGCGCTGGGCCACTCACGGACGGCCGACGGAAGAAAACGCCCATCCTCATCGGGATTGCACCGGACAAGTAGTCGTCGTGCACAATGGCATCATCGAGAATTATCTCGATCTGAAGGAAGAGCTGAGACAGAAGGATCACCACTTCGTCACTGAAACCGACACGGAAATCATCGCCCACCTGATCGAAGAGCATCTGAAAGAAGACAACAACTTTGAGAGCGCAGTGCGGAAGACCGTCCAGGAACTGCGCGGCATCTTTGCGCTTTCGATGCTGTACACGGATGAGGCCGACACGATCATCTCGGCGCGACTAGGGCCGCCGGTGGTTATCGGGATTGGTGACGGCGAGTTCTTTGTCGCGTCCGACATTCCCGCGATTCTCGAACACACGCGCGATGTGTTTTTCCTCGGCGACAAAGAGATCGCAGTGATGACCAAGGACGGCGTGCGCGTCACCGATTTCAACGGCAATCACGTTGAGCCGCAACGGCAGCGCATCACCTGGGACCCGATCCAGGCGGAAAAAGGCGGCTTCAAGCACTTCATGCTCAAAGAGATTTACGAGCAGCCGCGAGCCGTCCGCGAAACTGTCGAAGGCCGCATCTCGCTCGATAGCGGGCGGGTGTTTCTCGACGAGATGAAAGAGCTCACCGAAGCGGACTTCAAAAAGATCTCTTCGATCAAGATCGCTGCTTGCGGCACTTCCTGGCATGCGGGGCTCGCCGGTAAGTACATGCTCGAACAACTCGCGCGCATCAACGTGGATGTCGACTATGCTTCCGAGTTTCGTTATCGCGATCCGGTGCTGGACGAAAACACTTTGCTGCTGGTCATCACTCAGTCAGGCGAAACCGCTGACACCATCGCCGCGATGCGCGAAGTAAAGGAGCGCGGCGGCAAAGTCCTTTCAATATGTAATGTGCAGGGCTCGATGATCACGCGCGAAGCGCACGGCACAATTCTGACTCACGCCGGACCTGAAATTGGCGTCGCTTCAACCAAGGCTTTTACGGCGCAGATGATCGCGCTCTACCTTTTTGGTTTGTACCTGGGCCAGCTTCGCGGCACGTTGAGCGACGATGAAAGCAAAGCCCACGCGAAACAACTCGCGGAATTGCCGGTAAAAATGGAGCATCTGCTGAATGGCGCCGACGCTATCGAGGACCTGGCGAAAGAGTTCTTCCGCTCCACCGACTTTCTTTATCTGGGTCGCGGGATCAATTTTCCGATCGCTTTGGAAGGCGCCCTGAAGCTGAAGGAGCTTTCCTACATTCACGCCGAAGGCTATCCCGCCGGAGAGATGAAGCACGGGCCCAACGCTTTGATTGATGAGCGGCTGCCCGTTTTATTCATCAACACGCGTGAAGCCGGCAACCGCCCTTCGGAACTGCGCTACGAAAAAACCCATTCGAACATAGTTGAGGTCAAAGCGCGCGAAGGCATCGTCCTGTCCGTGTTGACCGAGGGCGATTCGATGTCATCCGTCGTTTCCGATCATGTGATCGAGATTCCATCTTCCAGCGATCTCTTATCGCCAATTCTCTCGATCATTCCGCTACAACTTTTGGCTTATCACATCGCCGTGCGCCGTGGGTGCGACGTCGATCAGCCGAGAAATTTGGCGAAGTCAGTGACGGTCGAGTGAAACATCCCGGAGACTCAGTCCGACCTAAACAAAAGGGATAGGGAACAAGATCGTATCCCCACTTGAGTTTGGAGTCGAGCTTCTGCATAAACAAAGAATCGAGGAAGA
>UEXV01000050.1_pt1 | contig 37953 bp, 39 predicted proteins | sample 4301181 | NCBI WGS metagenome assembly UEXV01 (sample SAMEA4773175, study PRJEB27434) | metagenome | biome: 2259; feature: agricultural soil; material: soil | place: USA | collected 2014-09 | depth 0.25 m | reverse complement strand
CTCAATGGCGGGCAGTAGCCCGCCTCTAAACAAGCAGAAGATGAAAATCACAGACTGAAATTTGTGCCACAGAGGAGCTTATGCAACTGAGAATTGTCGTCCTGCCCGGTGATGGAGCCGGGCCAGAGGTGACCGAACAGGCCGTGCGTGTTCTGCGTGAAGTCGCGAGCATCCACGGCCACAACTTTCATTTCGAAGAACATCCGGTCGGTGGCGCCGCGATCAAAGCGTCGGGCTCGCCTCTGCCGACGGCAACGCTGAATGCCTGCCTGGCGGCCGACGCGGTCTTGCTTGGCGCGATCGGGTCGCCTGAGTTCGATCATCTGGCGACCGATCAAAGACCGGAGGCGGGCTTGTTAAGTCTGCGCCGCGCGCTGGGTGGTTTCGCTAATCTTCGGCCGGTGAGTTCGTATCGCGCGGTGGCTGATGTCTCGCCTTTGCGGCCAGAGGTCGTCGCCGGCGCCGACATTCTGTTTGTCCGCGAGCTGCTGGGCGGGCTTTATTTCGGCGAGCCCAGAGGTCTGATTTCACAAAACGGAGCGTCCTCAGCCTTCAACACCATGCGTTATTCAGTTGCCGAGATTGAACGCGTAGCGCGCATCGCGTTTGAGTCTGCAATGAAGCGTCGCAACAAAGTGACCTCTGTTGATAAAGCCAACGTGCTGGAGACTTCTCAGCTTTGGCGAACTACAGTTTCACGCGTCGCCGCCGATTATCCCGAAGTTTTACTGGATCATCTCTACGTTGATGCCGCCGCGATGCACATCATCAGCAACCCGCAGCGGTTCGACGTGATACTCACCGAAAATCTTTTCGGCGATATTCTTTCGGATGAAGCCGCGGTCATTTGCGGATCGCTGGGCATGCTCGCGTCAGCAACGGTTGGCGGCAAGGTCGATCTGTTTGAACCGGTCCATGGCTCGGCGCCCGACATTGCCGGAAAGGACATTGCAAACCCGATCGGAGCCATTGCCTCGGCGGCGATGCTCCTGCGGCACACCGCGAATTTAGAATCTGAAGCGGCGGACATTGAGGCCGCGATCGATCTCGCGCTCGAGACTGGTTATTGCACGCCGGACATTTCGCGCGGCACGAGAGGCCGTCTTGTCGGTTGCGCTGAGATGGGACAGCACATCTCGCAAGCACTAGCCGAAGTCGCCGACATCAGGTACGCGTATCACGCGGTGTAGTTAGTTGTCAGTTGTCAGTTGAATACGCCTTGATGAAGCGACTCGTTAGAAGGAAAGAGGTCCGACTGAGGTCAGCGAAACAACTGACCACTAACGACTGACCACTGACATATTGATTATGCCTCGTACTCTTTTTGAAAAACTTTGGGATGCGCACGTCGTCCGCGCTGCTGTTGGCGAGCCTTCCCTTCTCTACATCGATCTGCATCTCGTCCACGAAGTCACTTCACCCCAGGCGTTCGAGGGATTGCGAAACGCGAACCGGAAAGTCCGCCGTCCGGACCTGACCGTCGCGACGATCGATCACAACGTCCCTACAACTAATCGCTCGCTGCCTATTGCCGATCCGATCGCGGCGCGGCAGATTGAGGTGTTGCGCCACAACTGCGCCGACTTTGGCATTACGCTCTTTGATATCGATTCGAACGAGCAAGGCATCGTGCACGTGATCGGGCCAGAGTTGGGTTTGACCCAGCCGGGCATGACGATTGTTTGTGGTGACAGTCATACCAGTACTCATGGAGCGTTCGGAGCGTTGGCCTTTGGCATCGGCACCAGTGAGGTCGAGCACGTCTTGGCGACCCAGTGTCTGCCGCAGAATAAACCTTCGACGATGCGGGTGCGCACGCACGGACGGCTGGCTGACGGGGTCACCGCCAAGGACCTGGCACTTGGAATCATCGGACAAATCGGAACCGATGGCGCTAGCGGCCATGTCATTGAATACGCCGGCGCGGCAGTTAGCGCGCTTTCAATGGAAGGCCGCATGACTCTGTGCAACATGAGCATCGAAGCCGGCGCCCGCGCGGGAATGATTGCGCCTGACGAGATTACCTTTGCTTATCTTGAGAGTCGGCGCTTCAGCCAACACGGCACGAAGTGGAATCAAGCGGTCGAATACTGGCGAACTCTCAAATCGGACTCAGACGCGACGTTTGATCGCACCGTCGAAATTGATGCGTCGTCAATTGCTCCCTGCGTCACGTGGGGCACGAGCCCGGGAATGGTCGTGCCGGTTACCGGCATTGTTCCCAATCCTAGAGCTGCGAAGACCGAGAATGAAGCCCATGCGCTGGAACGCGCGTTGGAGTACATGGCCCTGCGGCCAGAGATGAGAGTTACGGAAATCGCGATCGACAGAGTGTTCATTGGATCGTGCACCAATGCCCGGATTGAAGACCTGCGCGCCGCGGCCCGCGTGGTCCGCGGGCACGAAGTGAACCGCTCAGTGCGAGCGATGGTCGTACCCGGATCGCAAAGCGTGAAGCGCGCTGCCGAAGTCGAGGGTCTGGATAAGATTTTCCGCCACGCCGGTTTTGAGTGGCGCGAGGCTGGATGCTCGATGTGTCTCGGAATGAATCCGGACATTCTGGAGCCGGGCGAGCGGTGCGCGTCAACGAGCAATCGTAATTTTGAAGGGCGCCAGGGCCGGGGCGGCCGCACGCATCTCGTGAGCCCAACGATGGCCGCGGCAGCGGCGATCACCGGCCACTTTGTCGATGTCAGAGATTGGGAATACCGTTAGCGGGTACTGCTTTTTTTTGGTTTAGGGTCCCGCAGGGACGAAATATTTCTAGCAAGGCTAACAACATTTAAGACGGCAAGCTCCTTTAGGAGCGAAACGCCGCTGTGTCGCCCATAAATGGGCTCAGGAATTTATTTGGTCGCCGCGTTCTATAAATATTTCGTCCTTACGGGACTGCTGGAAACAAATTTTGGAGTTACCTTGAAACCCTTTCGCACTCATACAGGTAAGGTGGCAGTTCTCAATCGACCGAACATCGATACCGATCAGATTATTCCCAAACAGTTTCTCAAGCGCGTAGAACGCAGCGGCTTTGGCGAATTTCTTTTCTTTGACTGGAAACACCTGCCGGACGGCAGCCTCGATCCTTCGTTCCCACTGAACGAACCGCGCGCCGAGGGGGCCTCGATTCTGATCGCCGGAAAGAACTTCGGTTGCGGCTCATCTCGCGAGCACGCGCCCTGGTCGCTCGCTGACTACGGTTTTCGCGCGATTATCGCATCGTCCTTTGCCGATATCTTCGCCAACAATTGCCTGAAGAATGGGCTTCTGCCAGTCGTGCTCGATGAAGCTGAAATCGCAGAGATCGTTCGATGCGCCAGCGAGCATGACGAGTATCAGCTAACGGTGGATCTTGAACGCATGACAGTCTCTTCACCCGACGGCTTTTTTGCCGGCTTCATCATTTCTGATTTTGAAAGATCTTGTTTGCTGGAAGGACTCGACGACATCGATTTGACTCTTAAGCATGAGAGTCTGATCGCTTCGTTCGAAGAACGCCGCGCGAGCTGGATGCGATGAGAGCCGGTATTGGTGGCGCACGCACCTTGCGTGTGGTTTCACGGGCGAGACGCCCGTGCCACTGAATAACCTTGCGTGTGTCGTAGACGACTACTTCGTAGCCTTCATTCAATAACTCTTCGGTCAAGACGCTGCCAATGTAACCAGCCCCGCCCGTCACTAAAACGTTCATTCCGAGAACATACCCCTTGGCGAGCGAGGCTGAGAAATCCTTTGATCTGGGGTTGAGGGCAGGAGCTTGCAGAATCTCAACGCATCTTCGGTCATCTTATAGTTATTAAAGAAGACATAACACTCTTTCCGCTTCGGCAGGGCTAATGCCAATTCTTCCAGTTCGCCGTCTTCATATTGATAGCGCCAACCGCCCCGCCCATGAAGGCGAAAGTAGCAACGTTTTGGAGTCATCGTCTGGCTCACGAAAGGATCGACTACATGCCACAAACCAAACCCCTCACAAATTGATTTGACCAGGTCGCTGTCCCAATCTCCGCGTGGCTCCCAACCAAGATTCAGGCCCTGCCGGTCAAGACTGCTGAAGAATTTCTCAAGGTTCGCAATGTTTACTTTTGCTGGCGTGAAACTCGCCGGGCATTGAAAAAGAATGGTCCGGGCTCTGAGAACTTTTGCAGACGCGAGCGTTGTTTCCCAAGCTTCCTTGACGATAGCGGAATTACGAAAGTAACCCGCCTCATTTTTCTCAATGTCTGAGAGTTTCCGCTTTAGTCGCCTGTAGGTTGGGCTCCTGGCGTCATGGGTGATCAATTGCCAGGCCTTTAGCACAAACTCAAACTCCGGTGACTTCAGACCGCGCCAGCGTTCCAGGGTCTTGAGTTTAGGTGGTTGGTAAAAGGTATGTTGAATTTCAACGCATGAGAAGGCGCGGGCGTATTCGGCCTGCGCCAAACCAAAACCGCAGGTGCCGACTCGAGCACCTGAGTCACTGTCGCGTGGCATCTTTTTTCAGCTTTTCCCACTGTTGCTTCGTCTCGCCAGTAAGATCACCGGGCAGACTAGTCACAGCGATTCCTCGCTCATCACAAAATTTCCGCCACAAAAGAAAGCGTGGATCAAACTGGCCGGTCTCGTCCGATATTTCGTTCGTGATCGCTTGTTGCTCTTCCATAGAATTTGTCCCCCTTGGAGTTTTTAAGATTCGTCAATGGTTTATCTCAACAGCGGACCTCTGCGCTGCCGCCTCGCCGTAATGCGTTCATTTTTGCCGTGACCTCGTCAGCAACATTTATGCCGCCGGTGAATCGGCTCACGATGGCGGCCCGCACCAAACATCCTTGAGCGTGGCCGGCTGACTAGCCCGCCGGCGCCAGAATGCAAAGTGCTAACTGTCTTCCCTGCCAACGTGTTGCTCCAGTTATTGTATGTTTCTCGATCTGCAAACCACGAGATGCGTACCCTTTCGATAAGCGATCTATTAGTTCGCCGCGCGAATTGTCAGGCAGGACGAGCTCTGACCTAAAGGGCATATCAATTGCTCTGACGGGCTCGCTTGTTTCATTAACAGAGCATTAAGTCAATTAAGGAGAATTCCAAAATGGAAAATAATTTGACAGGGTTAGGACATTCAACGGAAACAAACCCGAGTGATTGGAGGCCGACCGACAATGGAGGCCTTTCGCAGGGAGAAGACCTAACGCAGAAAGCCGCAGATGTAGGCGAGGCCGCCCAGCCATACACAGACAAGATTGCGGAAACGGTATCTCAAGCTAAGGATTACTTAAGCGAGAAAGTCGGGACAGTGGGCGGGAAAATAAAGGATTTCGCGACCGATGACCTGAGTGGAATGGCGGAAAAGGCCAAAGACTTTGCGCGTCAGAACCCGGGTCAGGCGATTTTGGTGGCTGCTGCGGCCGGCATGCTACTCGGGTTAATTGTTCGCGGACGACGCTGACTTAAGCCGGGATCATACAGCGGCTGAGCAAAATCTCACTATCGAAGGAGTAGCGATGGCAACACCACGTACAGCCTTGGACAAACGACCGGCGCACCCGGCGGAAATTGAAAATCTGCCGGGGCTCTTTACACGCCTCGGCGACGATGTAGTGCAACTCTTCGACGCGAAGGTTGGTCTGTTAAAAGTCGAACTTCGTGAGGAGGCAAATGCTTTTCTCCGTGGCGGTATTGTGATTGCGATAGCCTCTATGATTGCGCTGATTGGCCTGGCCCTTGCCAGCATTGCTGCGTCGCTGGGCCTTTCCACTCTGTGGGCAGATTCGAATCTTTCTCAAGCCGGAAAATACGCTCTCGGTTTTGTCATCGTGGGAACGGTGTACTTAACATTCGGGACCATGGTTGCGTTAATAATGAAGGGACGTTTGGCGAAACAGAGTCTCGTACCCGATCGGACCGTCGAAGAACTCAGAAAGGACCAGGAATGGTTGAAGAAGGAACTCTAAAACTTGTGCGCGCAGACGACTCATCAAGTCAATTAACCGAAGTGAGCGCGGACTCATCGAAGGATGAGCTGCAACACCGAATGGAAGTGGCTCGCGAATCTATCTCGCACACAGTCGATGAGATAAAAGACAGTGTGGTGAATCAATATGAATCGGTGAAGGAATCTGTCTCCAAGACGCTCGATTGGCACGAGCAGGTCAAGAAGCGTCCGGTCGCCTGGAGCGCCGGCGCCGCAGGAGCGGGTTTCCTGGTCGGTTATGGGATAGCGGCCGTGGTGAAGGGCCCCACAAGAATCCCGGTTCAAGCTAATGGAGACGCGCCGCTCAGGCGTGCGACGGCCTACGCTCCGGTAGCTTCTCAAAGCGACTCGAGCATGGCACGGATGAAAGAAGGGGCGGATTCACCTGGCTCCGGTTTACTTCAGCGAATGAAAGAAACCCCGGCCTATGATCGCGTCAAAAGCGAAGCCGGCGTAATCGGAAATCGGTTTGTTGATGAGATCTCAAAACAAGCCCAAGAGGTCCTTATGCCTGCGGCGATAGCCTGGATTGGCGGTTGGCTTGAAAGGGTGATGCCGGCTCGTGAGAACGGTCGTCAGGCAAACGCCAGGTAACGGTCGATCAAACCTGCATTGAACCTACGACAGTCATTAGGCGTTGCGCGAGTGCAACGCCTTGTGACTGTCTAGTTATCGTCTCCGCACTTCTAACAGCGGAGTTTTCTCTAATCTCCGTTTTGGGACCCACCATCAACAACTGATTTACCGCATCGCAGGAATTGTCACGTGTGACGGATAGCGACTGGTGCGAAACACTTTCTGCGTTGCGGCGACGTAGTCGGAGTCGCGCGCGAGAAAGATGTTGTCAACAAATTTCTGCGGGTTGCGATCATATATCGGAAACCAGGTGCTCTGTACCTGCACCATGATGCGATGGCCCTTGAGAAAGGCGTGATTGGCGGTGTGCAGATCGATGGCGTATTCGATCACTCGATTCGCAGAAATCGGCTCGGGCTTCGTGAATGAATTGCGATACCGACCTCGCAGTATTTCGTTTGCAATCATCAGTTGATAGCCCGACATCTTCGGGTCTTTGGGATAGGTCTCCGGATAGACGTCGATTAGCTTGACGACCCAATCGCTGTCGGTCCCCGAAGTTGAAGCAAAAAGATGCGCCACGATGTCACCTGCGATTACCGTGTCATTCTGCAAAGGCTCAGTTTCCCAGGTCAGCACGTCCGGGCGGCTTTCGACAAATCGCTGATCTTCAAGCAGCCACGTAGACCAGCGCGAACCACTCCCGTAAGTTGGTTCAATCGGACGAGGCCGGTAAGGGACCGGATGAGCTGGATCGGAAACATACTGATCGACGTCTGAAGGTCCGTTTGCCGTCGGCCGCTCAAAAGACAACTGGCCATTCGCCTGGAAATAAAGGTTGCGGGAAACCACATTCGTGCGCGGCGGCCAGGAATCAAACGAAGTCCAGCGATTCGAACCTGTTTCGAAGGTGGTTGCTTCGGGCTGGCGAAGCTGTCCTTTGTCCTTTAGGTGATACGCGAACCAGGGCTGGAAGACGTTTGCGCGAAAGTACTGGCTGGCAGGACTACCAAAATCGATGTTTCCTAATTTGTCGCCGGTCAGTCTGTTCCATCCTCCGTGGTTCCACGGTCCAACAACCAGATAGTTGAGATGATTTGAATCGGTCTTCTCCAAAATCTCATACGCCTTCACCGGGCCGTAGAAATCCTCCTGGTCCCACCAGCCCGCAACGTGCATGATTGGCACGGTCACCCTCTTAAGCTGATTCACCAACGCCTGGTCTTGCCAGAACTTGTCATAGTCCGGATGCTGCACGAAGTTATTCCAGGTCGGCAGCTTGCCGTGAAAATATTTCGCGTCGGCGTTTGAAAGAGCGCCGAGCCGCAGATACCACTGATACGTATCATATCGATCAAACTGAAAGCTGGACGTCAACTTTGAAGATTCCAGCGCAAAGGAATACTCGAAGCCATAGCTGAGACGGAAAGCGCCGTTGTGATGAAAATCGTCGCCCAGAAACATGTCAGCGGGAGTCGCTTGTTCGGTTACCGCCTTCAGAGCGGGATGCGGCTCAAGCACCGCCATGACGACGAGCCAGCCGGGATACGAAGTTCCGAACATCCCGACGCGGCCGTTGTTGTTCGGAACATTTTTGACCATCCAGTCGATGGTGTCGTAGGTGTCGGTTCCCTCGTCTATCGCCTTTGGATCCTGAGATGAACGAAGCGGGCGCAGCATCACAAACTGTCCGTCGGATTTGAACCGGCCGCGAATGTCTTGAAAGGCGAAGATGTAGCCGTCATCGATCACTTCCTTCAAAATGCCGCTGGGAAAGGCGCGATAAGTGCCGTCAATGCCGTAAGGCGTGCGCTGGAAGAGGATTGGCAGTGGCTCGCGATGAGACTTGGGCGCGTAGATGATTGTGTGCAGCTCGACGCCGTCACGCATCGGAATCATTTGTTCGATCTTTTCGAAACCGACGGGCGGATCGGGGGGCTCCTGGCTGTACACCGGCGCGGCGGCGATTAAGAGAAGCAGGAAAGGAAAATAGATCTTTAATCTGAATGACATGACAGTGATTCCTCGAACTGTTATGAATAAGAACCTGCGAAGCAGGTGGCAGCATAAAGCCTGGGGCGCAAGCCCCAGGTCAACGACCGAAACATTTTTTCAGCTTGCGGAGCGAGCGACAGAGGCGTCAGATCAAAAAGCAGTCGGATTTGGTTTTGATTCACGGCTGTCGCCCGCTCACGCGGGCTTTGAACTTTTTCCCGCTTCCGCCCTGGGGCTTCCGCCCTGGGCTTATGCTGCCGCCCGCTACCGCGGGCTACTTAATCTTCCCCGGCCCCCAGAGCGCCCGCCCGGGCTTCGCTCCGGTATGTTCGCCGCCTTTGAGCACCTGAGCTCCATTTACGAAAACATCTTTGACGCCGACTGATAACTGATGCGGGTTTTCAAACGTCGCGCGATCCGCAATCGTCTTGGGATCGAAGACCACCACATCCGCAAACATTCCCGGTTTGAGAAAGCCTCGATGGTCCAACTCAAGATTAGTCGCCGGCAGGCCGGTCAGCCGCCGGATTGCTTCCATCAGGGAAATTACTTTTTCGTCCCGCACGTATTTGCCCAGGAGACGAGCAAAGTTTCCGTAAGCGCGCGGGTGTGCCGACGACCTCAGCACGTTGCCTTCAGGCGCAATCGAAGCAGCGTCTGATCCAAACGAAACCCAGGGCCGGCGAATCTGCTTTTTGATGTTCTCCTCGCTCATCAGGAAATAGATCGTGCCGATGCGTGAACGATCTTCGAGCACCAAATCCATGATCGTCTCGACCGGATCCTTGCCGCGCATCTTGGCGACTTCACCCAGGGTCTTGCCGGCCAGCGGCTTCAACTTTTCGGTTCTGAAGCTTGCCAGCAGAAGCCGATCCGGCGAGCCCGCCAGCATGTAGAGATTCTCCCAATCGTCGGAGGGCGTGCGGATGGCTTCGGCGATCTTCTGGCGCGTCGCCGGATCCTGGATGCGTTTGTAACCAGCTTCGCGTCCACCATCCCAAACCCACGGTGGCATCGACGCGTCCAGGCCGGTGCCGCCGGCCGGGTACGTGTACATGTTGGCAGTGATCTTCAAACCCTTACGGCGAGCGTCCTCGATCACTTTGATGACCTGATCCATCTTGGGCCAGTTCGATTCGCCCGAGGCTTTAAGGTGGTAGATCTCCGCGGGCAGCCCGGCTTCGCGACTGATGCGAATTGTTTCCTGAACCGCTTCGAGCAACTGATTGCCCTCGCTGCGCATGTGCGTGGTGTACTTGCCTCGATATTTCGCGGCGACCTTACACAACGCGATCAGTTCGTCAGTCTTGGCAAAGGTTGCAGGAGGATAGATCAAGGCGGTGGTGATCCCGAGCGCCCCGGCTTCCATCTCACGTCGCACCAATTCGCGCATCTCGTCGAGTTGCGCAGGAGTCGGCTGCTTGTCCTCGAGGCCAATAACATGTTCACGAATCGTCACCGCTCCGATAAACGACGCGACGTTTTGCGGGACACCACGTTTTTCGAGATAGCTGAGATATTCGGCCAGCGTGGTCCACTCGATCTGATAACGACTGTCACCCCGCGTTTCGCGCATCCGCAGCTTCATTTCATCATTGAGCGGCCCCATTGAAAACTCGCCAAAGATTTGGGTGGTCACGCCTTGCTTTAGTTCGCTCAACGAACGCGGGTCCACAATCAGCGAGGACTCAGAGTGGGCGAGCATGTTGATGAAGCCGGGAGCAACTGCTAATCCTTTTGCGTCAACGATCGTTGGCGCAATGGCCTGACTCAGGTTGCCAATGGCAGCGATTCGGTCGCCCTTGATTCCAATGTCGGCGCGGCGCGGCGCGCGGCCGGTGCCATCGTAGACAGTGCCACCCTTGATAATGATGTCGAATGATGACGGTTGTGGCGAAGTCCTTCGAGCTTGCGCTGTTGTGGTCAGAGACAGCGCCAGCATTAGCGCAAGTGTCAAAAAGTTTCGCACCTTGACTCTCATTTTAGAGGCTCCCCGTTGTACTCTGCGCTCCTCAGCGTCCTCGGCGTCTCTGCAGTGAGTCCTGACAACCTATTTAACCGCAGAGACGCAGAGGTCGCAGAGATAGCGCAGAGAAGAAATCGAAATTAGGACCTAACCTTTAGGGGCGAACATTGCGCTCCTAACGGAGCTAGTAATTTTTATCAAGCGTCGGACCTATAAACATCTGACTCCTAACGGAGTCAAAAGAGCAGCCTAACGGCTCACTGTCGTCGCCTTCTCAGCCCTGCTGTACTTCTTCATCAAATCGATCGCCTTTTCTGCCAGCTTGAACAGGTGAGGGTGCGCGCGATTGCCGTTAGTCAAAATTGCGAAGCCGAGTTTGCGATCGCGGTTGCCAAGCAGGAAAGCGGTGTAGCCCGGCACGCTGCCACTGTGCGCAAAATAGCGATCGCCGTCGCGCACCTGATTCCACCAAGTCAAGCCGAACCCGGCAGTCTCATTTCCCCAGATGCCTTCGATCGTTCCTTTGAATTGATCGTACTGACGCGTGAACATCTGATCGAGCGTGGCCTGGCTGATTATTCTTTTGTCCTTGAATGCTCCCCCGTTGAGATTGGCGATCAACCAATTCGCCTGGTTACCCACCGTGCCATATACCAAACCCGCAGGCCACACTGATGCCTTCAATCGAACAGTCCCCACCTGCGCGCCCGTCTTTTCATCGACCGTATAAGGAATGGACAGCCGCTCTTCCATGTCGGGGCGAGGCTCGAAGGCCGTACTCGTCATCTCCAGCGGCGTAAAGATGTTCTCCTGGATGTATTGCTTGTAAGGCTTGCCCGAAAATTTTTGCACCAGATAACCAATTAACGTATACGCCATGTTCGAATAAGTGACCGATGTCATTGGCGGCTTGGTTACCTTTAATGATTTCTTTAGATACTCGTCGAGCGAAGGCGGTACCGTGTCGCCCCACACCGGAAACGGTCCGAAGTCACCGGGCAGCCCGGACGTATGTGTGAGCAGATGACGAAACGTGACGGGGTGCTGCGGATCCTCGCCTTGAATCTTAAAGTCGGTTAGATAATCGTTGACGCGATCATCCAATTTGAATTTGCCCTGCTCCATCTGCTGAAGCAGAGCAACTGTGGACATCGCCTTAAACGTCGAGCCGATGAGATAAACCGTGTTCGGCGCCGCCGGGGTCCGCGCCCAAAGATTCGAGTAGCCATAGGCGCCGGTCCAAACCACTTGGTTGCCCGAAACCAACGCGATGCTGGCTGAAGGAATATTCCCCGCGAGCAGTGTGCGTTGAATCTCGGGTTCGAGCTCGGCAACGACACGGTCGATGTTGAGCGTTTGGGCGCTAGCTAGTAGCGGCAGAGCCAGGAACAACGCGCTGGTGATGATGGCCCGCGCATACATGTATGACGAACGGTTGAGTTTATTCATGCTCTTTGTAAATGTCTTAACCATTGAGTTGTAGGATCAGATATAATTCCCGCGTTCCGCAGGAGAACAAACGTGAATCACGAGTCTATCGAAAAAGAGAATCAGGTGTGGCGCATCAAAGGAACACGTGTAGCGCTTGACTCGATCATCTATCAATTTCAGCAGGGTCGCTCGCCGGAGGCCATTCAGGACGCCTTTCCGATTCTTTCGCTTGGTCAGGTCTACGGCGCGATTGCCTTTTATCTTGAGCATCAGAGTGAACTGGATGAATATCTCGCAAACCGTGAAGCAAATGAGGAGGAATTCAGCCAGGAGATCGCTCGCCAGTTTCCAAACGGTGCGGCACTCAAAGAGAAAATCAAAAGTTTGTTGCAACCTCACAAATGAAAATTCGCTTTCAGGCAGACAATGATCTGCATGAAGACATCCTCCGATCAGTCAAACGACTTAAGTCCCAGATAGATTTTCAACGCGCCCCTGAACTCGGTTTGCACCTGGGTGTCCCCGATCCTGAGGTCTTGCGACTTTGCGCTGAGCAAGAACGGATGCTTGTGACTCATGATCGCGACACAATGCCTGGTCATTTCATTGATTTCATAAAACACAGTGACTGTCCTGGCATCTTCATCGTTTCCAGAAGGCTTTCGATCGGGAAAGCAGCTGATTGGCTTTCGCTCTATTGGGAAGCCAGTGAAGCCGAAGAACATAAGAACCAGATTATCTTTCTTCCGTGATCGCGTCTTCACGTACTGATATCTACTCTAAGTCGAATGGAGCCGCGGCGCTTTCAACCTTACCTCGTTCGCGGTTTCGAAACGCGATCAATAGGCGCGGGCCGCGGCACTCGCTTCACCGGGTTCTGCTCGAGCAGCTTCATCCCTTCCTGCACCGCCCGCTCGAGTTGCGGATCGATTCCCTTAATAACCGCAGCCGGAGTGTATTCCACTTCGATATCAGGCGCTATGCCTTCGTTCTCTACCGCCCACTTGCCTGAAAGATCATAGAAGGCGAGATTGGGTGCGGTGATGCCGCCGCCATCAATCGTCGACGGAAAGCCGAGCGTGCCGACCAGTCCACCCCAGGTACGAGTCCCGACCAGCGGTCCAAGCTTTCGTTGACGGAACATATAGGGCAGCGCGTCACCACCAGACCCCGCGGACTCATTAATAATCATCACTTTCGGTCCGTATATTCCGGCAGTGGGCGAAGTCGCAGGCTGACCATCGCGCTGCGCAAAATAGCCCATCAGTTTGCGATCCAGCTCACTGACTATGTAATCAGCAACCTGGCCACCTTGATTGTATCGCTCGTCAATGATCGCGCCTTCCTTGTCTTGTTGTGCGTAGTAATAACGAGTGAAGTAGGTGTAACCCGGCCCTCCGGTATTAGGAAGCCAGACGTACGCCAGCCGGCCGTTTGAAAGCTTGTCGACGGTCCGGCGATTGTCTTCGATCCAGGCTCGCGTGCGCAGACCATCTTCGCTCGCAACCGGAATCACGGTCACCACACGTGATCCTTCCGTCGCCGGAGTCTTATTAACGCGAATCAACGTCTGTCTGTTGGCGGTGCCTTCAAACATGCTGTAGATGTTCGTCGAGGCAGTGAGCGGACGGCCGTTTACTTCGAGGATATAGTCTCCTTCGGCAACTTGAATTCCCGGCGCGCTCAGTGGCGCGCGCAGTTCCGGATTCCAGTTCTCGCCAGTGTAAATCCGTTTAATCCGATAGCGGCCATTTTGTATAGCGAGGTCCGCTCCCAATAAACCTACCGATACGGGATCTTCGCCCGGCATGTCACCCGTGCCCTGTAAGTAGGAATGGCCAACCGTTAACTCGCCGCCCATCGTGGCAATCAGGTAGCTCAGGTCGGTCCGATGGCCGACATGCGCAAGTAGCGGTCGGTACTTTTCGTACACTGCCTGCCAATCAACGCCATGAAATTTCGCGTCGTAAAAATACTCGCGCTGAATTCGCCAGGTCTCACGGTAGATCTGTTCCCACTCCGCGCGCGGATCGACACGCATTTCCAACTGGGCCAGGTTCAGCGGTCCATCGCCTACTCTGACCGGCGCCGGCCGATCCGTCGGCACGACGCCCCAACTGGTGCCGCCGCCGGCAGCGCTCTGGTAAAGGAGTTTCTTTTTGTCGGCCGAAAGCGAGTAGGAACGAATGCCTTCGAGGAACGGCGCCGCGGCGCGCTCTCTCAGCTGATAACGCTGCAAACGCAGAGGCGCCGCCGGCGTCGTCGAAATCGGTTCAGTGTAAAAGAAACTCCCGGCCGCGCCGGCTGCCAAGTTGCCGTAATCACCGGGCGGTACACTCACCGAGATTATTCGCTGTGCAATTCGATCAAAGTCTATGCGCACGTTTACGGTTCGCGGCGCGGCTGCGGGTGGTGTTTGAGGCTGAGGCGCTGCGCCCTCCGGCGGCGCGGATGGCTTGGGCGGTTCATCGCCGGTTTCGGGCAACAGCGGCGAAGGTTCACTGGCGCCGAGTACGGCCAGGTAGATGGCGCGGCGGACCGGACGATCAATCGAGCTCATCTCGAGCCAACCGGTGCTCGGCCCGAAGTTCGTGCTCGACATGAAGTAGAGGTACTTGCTACCGGCGTCGAACGCCGGAGAGATTGAATCTGCCAGACCATCGGTAATTTGATGGCTCTTACTATCCGCCAACGAATAAATGAAGATGGCGCGCAGACGGCTGGGCAAATTCCTCGAGTAGGCGACCCATTTGGAATCAGGGGACCAGGTGGCGTCAAATGAGCGAAACGGATCGGGATAATTGTCGGTATCGATCTTGGTTGCTTTGCCGCCGGCTACTTCGATCATCCAAAGATTCTTGTGATTGTCCTGGAGCAAAATGTTTTTTCCGTCCGGAGACCAGTCAGGCGCCGAAAAGAACGCTGTCGAAGGCAACGCAACGGTTCGCGGCGCGGTCAGCCCTAACGGATCACCGATCATCAATTGATATTCGCCGCTGGCGTCTGAAAGCCAGGCGAGCTGCGCGCCATCGGGCGCCCATGCCGGACTGCGATCATGCGCCCCGGGGCTCTGCGTGAGATTGCGGTAATCACCCTTTTCTGTAGGCACCGAAAAAATTTCGCCACGCGCCTCAAACGCTGCCCGCACTCCCGTCGGAGAAAGCGTCGAGCTGCGAATCATGCTGATCACTTTCTTAAACTGTGGTCGCGCCCAGGAAAAATCTCCAGTCACCTCGATGTTTAGCTTTTGCGCCTTGCCCGATTTGGCATCGAGTAAATGGATGTATCCCGCCTGTTCGTAAACGATCGCGTCAGGGCCTGCTGATGCCGTCATGACGTCAAAGTCGTCGTGATTGGTCAGTTGAGATACCTGCTTCGTATCCGCGCGATAGGCAAAAACGTTGGCCGTGTGATTGCGATCGGACACAAAGTAAATCGTATTGCCGATCCACATCGGGAGGGTGTCGTTACTGTTCGTCCACGGAAGCTTCTCGACCGAGTTGTCATTCAAGTTCATGACCTGGATCGGGTGAGTACGGCCGCCACGGTAATGACGCCACATGCTGGCCTCGTACCAGATGGGGATGAACGCCGTGGTGATTTCTTCGTAGGCGATGCGCCGGCCGTCCGATGAGTAAGCTCCGCTGAACGCGCGCGGCATTGGCAGCGGGTCGGGGAGTCCGCCATCCAGACCGATAGTCCAAAGACGAAAGTACGCCTGTTGTGGTGCGCTGGTCCGGCCCGATGCAAAGATGACGCGCTTACCGTCAGCCGTCCAGCCTCGCGCGCGATCCACACCCGGATGATAGGTGAGTCTCGTCGGATTGCCACCTGCCGCCGGGACGAGATACACATCCATGTTTCCCGCGACCGTTGCCGTGAAAGCGATTTGCGAACCGTCGGGTGAAAAGTACGGATCGATCTCAGCGCCTGCCGTCGAAGTGAGCCGCCGCGCCTGACCACCGCTCCGTCCCACGATCCATAAGTCGCCGGCGTATTCAAAAGCGATCGAGTCACGACTCACAGTTGGATGACGCAATAGTCGCGTGCCCTGCGCCAGGGCAGTTTCTGATATGAAAAAGGAAAGCAGAAGAGCGACGATTAGTCTTAGGCTATTCATAGATCACCCCCGAAGCATCCGGTTGATTGCCTCGTATTTATAGAAATGTCGTAAGTAGAAAGAGCAGGCCTTGTTTACCGCAAGCGCTGCACAATGTCAATCATGCCCTCAGGTGCTGCAAAAAGAAAACCAGGCCACACCATGAACAGATGAAGAACCCTGAAATCTCTGCGCCACCTCCGCGTTTCTCTGCGTCTCCGCGGTGAATGTATTTGAAGCCATTAGTCACCGCAGAGACGCCGAGGTCGCAGAGATCACGCAGAGTAAAACGCAAATGGCCGCCGGTAATCAAAGCGTCGCGACCAGCCCTGCCAACAACGCTCCACGCCGCGGAATGTCGCTGACGAAGATGTGCTCGTGCGCTGCATGTGCTCCGTCGCCGTCAACTCCAAGTCCGTCAAGCACCGGCACGTTTAAGGCGGCCGCAAAGTTACCATCCGACGCACCGCCTACCGAAAGCTCCCCGAGATCAAATCCCAGAAGCGCCGCGATCTCGTGCGCGTGATTGAAAAGCCTCGCCACGCCCGGAGTGCGCTCGAGTGGAGCTCGATTGATGCCTCCCTTAACCTTGAGTTGCACTCGCTCGTCGAAGGGTCGAAGCGTACGGATAAGTTCTTCTACGCGGCGAGCTTCTTCCGCGGTACCAAAGCGTACGTCAACCTCCATCACAGCCTGAGCCGCAACTACGTTGCTGCGCGTTCCGCCGCGAATGACACCGACATTAAAACTCGTGTTGCCTGCAGGGTCGCTGAGTGAGTGCAGACGATCGGTTTGCCGCGCCAACTCAAGAATAGCGCTGGCGCCGGCTTCCGGATCCAGGCCCGCGTGCGAGGCAATTCCCTGGGCTTCGATTCTCCACATGCCGACTCCCTTGCGCGCCGTCTTTACGCATCCACCCCGACCGGGAGGTTCAAACACAAGAACCTGCGCCGCGCGGCGAGATTCTTGTTCTACCAGTGGGCGACCGGTCAGACTGCCGGTTTCTTCGTCGCACGTGAGCAGCAAGGTGACCGGGCGTGCCGGCGTAAGTGAAAGCGCATCGAGACAACGCAACACTTCTATGGCAAGCACGCACCCCGCTTTCATGTCGAAGATGCCCGGACCGAAGAGCCGATCTCCGTCCGCGCGAATTGGGTTTGAGCGCTCCGCAGTGCCGACGGGATGAACGGTGTCCGTATGACCCAAAAGGAGCGTTGTTCCCTTCCCGTTTTGGCCACCGAAGGCCCGAATCAGAAAATGTTCACCGTAGCCCGGGCTGGCGATGCGTTCAACCGAGTCGATTGAAGCGATACCACGGCTTATCTCCGACAATAACCGGTTCACTGCGGAACTCGCATCAGCATCGCCTGAAGGAGACTCATACTCTACCAGCCTGCGGATGACGTTCAGGATCTCGTTTTGTCGCTGCGCAAAGAACGCGTGTGCCGTGACGAGCTTGGAAGAATTTAGTTCCCTGGTCATCGCAGTATTCTTCTATGGGAAGTTGATTAAGGCGGCGAGCTGAAGAAAGCGCGCGGAGCGCGCGACAGCATAAAGCCCGGGGGCAAGCCCCGGGATCACGCCGCAGCATTCACCGAGCCCGCGGAGCGGGCGACAGATTTGAAAGGAAACTAATCACAAGTACATTTCATCTTGCGCATCACGAAATTCAATACACGATTGCATTGACGGTTATCACCCGCTCCGCCGGCTGAATACATTTTGCGCTCTTGATCCTGGGGCTTGCGCCCCAGGCTTTATGCTCATGCCCGCTTCGCGGGCTCCGCTCTCGCTTTCTAGCGCCACTCAAAATCTAGAACTCGAGTCTGAACCCGATCTGTCCTTCGCGGCCGGGCAATCTCTGTCTCAAACCTCCGAAGGGCACTGCCGGATTCGTAGTGCGATTCTCTACTGCGGCAGGATTCTGGCGGTTGAAGATATTGAAAAATTCGAACAGCACCTGGGCTTTGAGTCGCTCACCGATATTGAAACGTTTCGCAAGGCGCATGTCCAAATTGACGTAAGAAGGCGCGGTAAACGCATTACGACCGGCAGCTACGTCGATGCCGTTTAGAGTTCCATCACCGTCCGGATCGACAGTCGCGTTGTTTCGGCTGAAATGAAATCCACTTTGGGCCCGGAAGATTCCGCTCAGTTGCACTTGCCAGGGAAGATCCAGCAATCCGTTGAGCTGAAACGTGTGATCGAGAGACAAATCGGATGGACCTTTGTCCAAATCGGGGCCATTTACAAACGTGTTGGCCTGCGCCACAAATCGTCCGTTGGCGCGAGTGTAGGGTCCGCCGGCGTTGGTCATAAGCACGCCATTCTCAGTGCTGGAAACTACCGGTGCGATGCCGACGAAGCTGTCTGAGGGAAGCGAGTTAATGCCGAGCTGATTATCAGTCTCCCTTGCGTAGGCGTAGTCTCCGTTCAGCATGAATCGATGACTCAAGCGCTTGCTAAAACCAATAATCAGTCCATCGTACTTGCCTCTGTACCACGGACCGAACGTGTTGATCGCGCCGGCCGCGAAGGGCGGCAGGAACGTGCGCGCGCCGGAGCGCGAGACAAACGAAATATTTGATTCTCGTACTCCCAGCAGATTATGCATGGTGCGATGATAGTAGTCCGCTGACACAACCAGGTCCCTTCCGATCTCGCGTTGCACGCCAATGCTGAAAGAGTTGGTGTACGGAATGCGAAAGCTCGCGTCGATGCTGGTCGGAAGAAGCTGGGCCGGGATCGCGGCATGTGTTAATGCTCCGAACGGTCCCCAGAAAAAGAATCCAACTGCCTTGCCGACCGCCAGACTGGCAGCGTCCGCGTACTGCTGCGGAGTCAACCCCGACAAGTTTTGAATGTTCGCGATGTTGATGATTGAGTCAGCAGGGATCAGAGCATGCCCGGCCGCTACGACTCTGTTGAGCCGATCCCGGCCGATGAATTGGTTGGCCGGTCCGCCGCCAAACGCCGGACACCTCGCGCCGCTGGCCAGGATCTCTGCATCAGTCAGGTTCGGTGAAACACATAACCCTCCGACAAACAGTGAAGCGCCTATAGCGGCAGGTGCGATCGTAGGAACGCCATAGAATCCTCGCGGATATGAAAATGGTTGTATTACTCGTCTGTCCGCGCCGCCAAACGTAGGAACGTCGCGCGCCAGACCGAGTCTGAATTGATCATAGAAGCGCCCGCCATGACCGCGAATCACCGTCTTCGGCGTCGCCTGCCAGGCAAAGCCGATTCGCGGAGAGATGCTGTCCTTGGTCTTGAACTCGGAGTCATAGTCCCAACGCACTCCGAAATTCAACGTCAGGTTGTGGCGAAATCTCCAGTCGTCCTGAGCAAATAAGCCGTTGTAATTATTTCGAAGATGGATCTCGTTTGCCTCGGGCGTGAGACCTCCAGCCGTGGTAACGGTGAAGAAGCCGGCGTTGGGCGGTCCGTATCTCACGAAGTCATCTACCGTGGCAAAGAGCTGCATGTTGTTTATTTGCGACTCGACGCCGTCGACTACGGTACGCAGGAAATTCCAGCCGAACTTTATGTTGTGATTGCCAAAGACTCGGCCGGCATTAGCTGATAAGGAAGTGTATTTCTGATCCAGATTTGTCGGCGAAACCGGATTACCAAAAGCAACCGCGGCAAAACCTCCGACCGCATTCGAGGTGAAATTATTGAACATCTGGAAAGTTGTGCCCACGCCAGCTTCCGGATGGGCGGGCGCAGCATTTGCGAGGTCACCGCGATAACCTCCACGCACATTCAAAATCCATGGATTTGCCTGATCGCCCAACAGCACCGTGTCGGCGAAACCGAGGAGCAGGCTGCGACCGCTGGTGTCATTACGCCGCGATGGCAAACTGTCGGCTTGCGAAAGCGGCAGGAATTCTTTGACGACCCCATTCGTGTAGTTCACTTCCTGCGACAGTCGGTGCCGCCCCAATTGCTCTTCGACTTTGAAGAAGCCACGAGTATCTCGAGTCAGTGAGGGATTATTGAACGGCGCTTCAAAGTTGCGCAGCACCAGATCGGCTTGCGCGTTTCCGGTAGTGGGGAAAGTAAAGTTGAGCACGCGGTCCTCTTGAATGCGTTCGGCAGAGCCAAAGAAGAAAACTTTGTTCTTAACGATTGGCCCGCCCATCGCCAGACTGTAATCATAACGGCTCAGCTCAGGCGCGTCTGGCAAAGTGGGATTGTTCGAAGAGTCAAACACATCGTTCCGATAGAACAGGGACCCAACTCCGTGAAAAGCGTTCGTGCCGCTCTTGGTGATCACATTCACGATGGCGCCGGATGCCTGACCAAACTCGGCTTTGTACCCCGCCGTCAATACCTGGAACTCCGCGATTGTCTCCTGATTGAATTGTGCGGCCGCGCCCCCGTTGACCGTGTTCTTGTTCGGCTGTCCGTCAATCATGAAATTATTGTTTCCGGCGCGTTCACCAAGCACAGGAGTCGAGTTGTCAGCGCCCTGATTGGCCTGGCGATTTACAACCACACCAGGCACGAGCTGCATCAAGTCAAGATAGTTGCGCCCGTTCACCGGCATATCGTTGATTTGCCGGGGTGTAACGGTTGCGCCGGTCGCGGGCGTCGTCGGATCTATTACCAGCGATTCCGCTGTAACGCTGACCACTTGTTTCACACCGCTAACTTCCATTTCAACATCCAAAGTCAGAGTGCGATTTAGGGTAAGTTCGACATTGTCGAAGGTGCTATTTGCGAAGCTCCGAGCCGAAACAACAATCTGATAGGTTCCTGCCGGCAGAGCGGCCAACCGATAAAACCCCTCTTCATTACTGGTCGCAGTTCTTTCAACGGATAAAGCTGCGGACGTAGCTTTGACCTCGGCGCCGGCGACGACCGCGCCCTTCGCGTCCTTGACCGTGCCTTGAATGTTAGAGGTCGTTTGCGCCACGACCACCGAACTGCAAAGAAGACACATCAATCCCAAACAACAAACCAACAGGATTTTTTTCATCGCACCCTTACCTCCGCATTTGTAGTCGGTCCGATTAGTCTTATCGGAACAGGGGTTCAGTCTAAAAAGGGAGTGTCAGACGCCCGCGCGTCAGCAAGGGCAACGCTGCCCTCCCTAACGGTCGGGCTTCTGACACGCCGTTACCAGCGTTTAAATCAGGCTCTCTTTACCGCAAGCGCTGCAAAATGTCAATGATGGCCTCAGATGCTGCAAACTGATCTTGCGCTGACTATTTCGATTTGCTATCTTGCGCGCCCATGCAAATCAAACCGGCCAACGTCGATTCCTCTCACGCAGTCGACGCGGCGCCAGTCAACGTCTCGAGCGTCGAGATGCGGACAGTGCGACTGCCACTGCATGAGCCATTTGAAACCAGTTTTGGGCGGATCGATTCGCGCTTGATTTTTCTGGTTACTGTTACCGCCGAAGAGGAGACGGGCTGGGGCGAGGTGGTCGCCTTCGAAGAGCCGCTCTATAGCTACGAAACCGTCATCACCGCCCAACACGTAATTCGCGACTTTCTCGCACCGGCAATGTTGTCTCGACCGTTGACGGATCTGGCCGATCTTTCGGCGCGGTTCAATTCCTTTCGCGGTCACAATATGGCCAAGGCGGGATTGGAGCTGGCATACCTGGATCTAATCGCCAGAACAAAACGCCAGTCGTTGTCGGCGTTGATTGGTGGGACACGGACTGAGGTGCCGGTCGGAGTGAGTCTGGGAATCCAGCCGTCAGTCGATCTACTTTTGGAACGAGTCGATCGACATCTGGCCATGGGTTATCAACGAATCAAACTAAAGATCAAGCCGGGATCGGATATCGAGTTTGTCCGGGAAGTTCGGCGGCGGCATCCGAACATCATGCTGTCAGTCGATGCCAACAGCGCCTATACGATTTCAGACGTTGATCATTTACGAGAGCTGGACGATTTTGGTTTGCTCATGATTGAACAACCGCTGGATCATGACGATTTGATCGAACATGCGAAGCTGCAATCAAAACTGACCACACCAATCTGCCTGGACGAAAGCATTACGAATGCAACGCGAGCCAAACATGCGCTGGACATGGAAAGCTGCCGCATCATCAACATCAAGATTGGACGGGTCGGTGGCTATTCGCAGGCGCTGGCGATTCACGGGTTGTGCCACTCGCGAGGTGTGCCGGTCTGGTGTGGCGGAATGATGGAGTCGGGCATCGGTCGCGCTCATAACATCGCGCTGGCGAGCCTGCCAGGGTTCTCTCTTCCCGGCGATATCTCCGCCAGCTCGCGCTACTTTGCCAGAGATCTCATCGTGCCCGAAGTAGAGGTCGCGCCTGACGGCACCGTGCAGGTCCCCACCGATTCGGGACTCGGATTTATGGTCGATTTGGACTACATTATGTCGCGAACCCAGAACTTTGAGCGGGTTGCAGCAAATCGCTAGTGATGATGCGTTTCAGAATTACGAAGTCTCACCTTGCTGGGAGCGCGGACGTCCTCGTCCGCACTGAGCGCGAAGCGCGAAATACGCTTTGGATCGTGAATAAATTCCGCGCTCCCAGCATGGAGTTATCCACATCCTCGGTCGTACGTTTTGATTAAAGATCATGAAGCATCGCGCAACGAAGAAACCTCCAGATAATTCAGAGGACGGCCACGGCCGGAATTCGCCTACCGATATCGACCAGCGTTTTGCTGCCGCCGCCTCCAAACTCAACGCTCGCCGGCAGCGTTTGGTCAGGGCCATTCTCGATTCGTCAGAAGAGACCTGTTTTCTGTCGTCCCGCGAGATGGCCAAGCGATACCACGTCGACGCGACGACGATCCTCCGGACCACGCAGGTGCTCGGCTATAAAAGCTTTGCAGAGTTCACGGCGGATCTGCGCCGTCACTTCGTCTCGCGGATTACGCCTTACACGGTACTGAAGGCTGCGACTCGCGAAAAACGTAGTGTCGAAGATCATATTGACCATACTTTGGATAAGGCGCTGGGAGATTTAGATATTTTGAAGACAAAACTGGATCGCCGGCGAATTATCGAATTGGCCCGGCTGATCAACCGTTCGCGTAATGTCCTGGTGGTAGGTTTGGACTTTGCGTCATCGCTTTCATACTACCTGGCTTATGGATTGTTAGCGATGGGCTTCAACGCCGAGGCCCCGATGGGAGGCAGCGGCAATCTCCAATATAAGGTTGAGGTGCTGACCTCAAAAGATGTTCTGATAGCGATTAGCTTCGGCCAATGTTTGAGAGATACCGTCGAAGCCGCACTACGCGCCAAGAAGCAAGGCGTTCCCACCTTCGGTATCACCGACAGCCACACGTCGCCCGTCGCTCGCTATTGCGACGCGCATGTGATCGCGCCGGTAATCGGCCCCTCGTTCGTCAATTCCTACGTCGTGCCGATGGCGGTGATTAGTGCAATTCACGTTGCCTGCGCTCACATTGATCCCAAGCGCGCCCTGAAGCGCCTCAGACCAACCGACAAGGAATACACTTCTGGCGCGCGTTGGTATCGCGAGCCAAAAGGGTTCAATGGAGATCAGCCGTAAGCAGTGGACGTTAACCACCGACATGACACTTCGGCGATTGTCATCCGCGACATAGAGTCTTTCGAAGAGATGCGCGCGGTCGAAGAGCTCCAGAAAGAAGTCTGGCAGTTCGCCGATCTGGACGTTGTACCGCGGACGTTACTTGTCGCCGGCAGAGAAGTGGGTGGAGTTTTGGTCGGCGCTTACGACGGCTCGGCGCTGGTCGGTTTCGTTTATGGATTCCCCGGCAATGAAAACAAACAAGCGGTGCACCATTCGCACATGCTTGCGGTCAAACCTGAATATCGAAGTTCGAACCTAGGATACAAACTCAAACTGGCGCAACGCGACCGCGTCTTAGCCCAGGACCTCAATCAAATAACCTGGACCTTTGATCCGCTGCAGAGTCGGAACGCGTATTTCAATTTTGCGAAGCTTGGAGTGATTGCTGACAGTTACCGAGTCGACTTCTATGGAGCAGCTACATCCAGTTTCTTACATCAAGCCGGCACCGATCGACTTTGGGTCACCTGGTTAATTGACAGTGAGCGCGTGCGAGAGCGACTGAAAGATGAAAGGACCCGCGCGAGCCTGCCCAATAAAGCCTTGCCCCTTGTCGAAGTTGGCTTTGATCTAGCGCCCAAGATAACCGAGGTGCCGGACCTGGGAAAGGATCTGGTCATTGAAATTCCGGCAGACATTAACGCCGTGCCAGTGGAGAAACCAGGATTGGCCGTCGAATGGCGTAAAGCAACACGTTGGGCATTCTCACATGCCTTGACTCAAGGATACGTGGTTGAAGAGTTTTATCGCGGGACTGTCGGCGATCAGTCTATCGGGAGCTACCTTCTCCGTCGTGCGTAAGACGATCGGCGGTCTAACAATTGAACGCCTTCTCAGATATTCCCTATCTGGATGGGTTGTTTTGGAGCAACTGAGAGAAAACCGGGGCGGGTGTAACTTATTGAAGAATTGGTAGGCGCGTGGGGATTTGAACCCCAGACCCCTACCGTGTCAAAGCACCGCTTTACCAAAATAAACGTCAAACAATATAGGGCATTCTGTAATTTTGGCGCTCTGCCCGCACAGTTGCCCGCACAATTCTCACGGTTTCCTGAGTGACATCGTCCATTTTGAGCCGGTCACAGTATCGTCTGCGTATTCCCAAAACGTTCGCCTTTCAAATGCGTCTATGGCCGCAAAGATTCCCCGAATGTCAAGTTTTTGATGCCAGCAACGCTTACCTTTCCGCATTAAGTAAACAAGACTGGAAAACGCTATCTCAGCCCGGAATGGAAACAAGAATTCAACTCCTGGTGATCTCAGTTCGGAATCTTTCTCCGTAAGAATCTCAACAACTTCTGGATCAGTTCGAGATTCAAACACTCTCACATGTAATCAACGACATCATCATAATTGAACCCATCCGAAGCAGAAACCGATATTCAATGCGGACTAAAACAAATCCCAAATTGGCCAACATCGCGATAGATCGCCGGAAGTGAGCCGTATTATCGCCTGACACAGAGCCTGCTCAAGTTGTCCTCAACCAACCTTTCGTTCGCTCATTCGCCGTGACGGCGCAACCCGACTTGAACTCAAGGTCACGATTGATCAGGCAAAGACACCAGCGCGACGTAGGTTTGTACTTCTCGGATGTGAGACATCAGCGCTTGAAGAACTAACAGTCTAAAACCTTCCGCAACTTTCCTGGCCACGCCCTCAAAGAACGGTTTGCAAAACTCTTGCTTTGTTGACGCTGTCCTTGTATCTTACTGGCGCCTAACGATCTCCGCTGTTTGGATGTGACGTCCATCACAGCTTGGCAAATTCCGCTAGTGCTTTAAGCTGGTACCGCATTCTACGCTGAACTCTCCACTGGCTGCCTCGCAACAACTCGCCGGCTCAGCTAAGAGTTTGACAACGTTTCCTTTTTATGGGAGTCCTCAAATGCAACGTGCTCACCGTTCCCTGCGGACGCTTTTCGGTAAACCGCTTCATGTTTGTTTAATGCTTGGTCTCTTTGTCCTCCTGTTGAAGGAGCGTAACCATGCGTTATAAGTACATTCTCGTGGTTTTTGTCCTGGCCGCGTGTGGATTTGCAATTTTAGCCGGCATCCTGGCATCTGGACAAAACCATGAAGTTGAAAGGACTTCACCAGATGGTGTTTATCGCGTCAAGATCGAGGTTCGCGAAGAGACGGGAACAGGAACCCGTGATCGCAATGAGCGGCTAAAAATCCAATACTTCAAGCAGGGGGCCATCATCCATACTTACGAATCGGTGAACTCGGATCAATATGAACCTTCTATGCGAAAGGGCTTTCAGGTTGTCGAGTGGCTGGCCAATAACGTGCTCCGCATGGGAGAAGAAAGACTGAATCGGCCCTTCAACGACGAAATAGTTGTGACGAATGCTGCTAATGAAAATTTGCGGTACGTTGAAATAAGTTACGGCAGATTTGAATCCTTGCACATCTTTGATTTGCCGCCGAGAGGTCATATCTCATTGCTCGCCTCGCCCGGATTTAAACAGGACGGTTCATCCAGATATTTTCTCGGGTACGGAGGAATGTCTCAAAGCGGCAAGGAGTTCAGTGGCGCTCTGGAGAGTAAGCCACGGAAAACTCCCGCCGACGGCCCACTGAAATTTCAGATTACGATTACCACAAATGACTTTCGATAGGACGGCAACCGCTTCCGACTCAATCAGGCATCTGTCTCAAGTGACCAATTCGATTAACGCTGCCCACACGCGTTATGAATACGGACCGAACTTTGTACGCACCTATTCCACGGTCGACGATGACTATTGGGACGGCAAACTGAACGCTGCCTGTCACCGGGTGAAGTAGATATGAGAAGAACCATAACTCGACGCTCCTGCGTCTTCGCCAACTCCCAACCCAACCAAATAATTAGCTGCGGCAAACCGGGGTCAGGCCTGCGTTTCTTGCGATTCTTCGTTCCAGATTTCGCACCAACTATTCGTAGCTCCACGTTGCAAACTTATTCACCTCTCTGACCAAAGTCTCTAGGCTGAACTCCGTTCGGCTGGTTGGTTGACGCCGGGCTTCGCGGGCATTAGCATCCGCGTCCTGGAACCAAAAAACCGGAGGTCAGGCTTGCGATTTGTGCGATTCTCAACGATCTCTCGCGGTTAATGTCTGAGACGCGCACCTTCAATGACCCGAACAATTCAGCCATCAATAACGTCGAAAAGACCCTTTCGTATGATTACAATCTGACCGGTGAGTTAAAGAAGATTACTGACTCGACAGGCATGACGATCAACTATGGCTACAATAGTGCGGGACTAGTTAGCAGTGTGACCGGGGCGGACAATCTGTTCATGGACATTTCAGACTATGCTTCCGACTTCCAATATCGCGCTTGCCGGATTGAAGGCAATGACTGACGGGAGGAACCACACTTCGTCTTTTCTTTATAACGCGAAGCTCCAACCGACGCATTTCGACATCAGCGGTGACCTCGTTAATCAGAATTATGATTACTACAACGATGGCCGGATCAGCTTCGTGGACAACACCACCGATGCGAAGTTCGACCGGGCATACTCGTACGATCACATGGCGAGGCTTACGAGGCAAAGACCGGCGGACAGGCGCGCGGTGACTCGGGAGATTCGCCTTATTACGAATTTTCCAACTATGACGCCTTAGCAGTCTGACAGGCAGGCAGACAAACAACTGGGATCAGGAGCAGAAAACTGGTGAAACTGGGGTCAGACCTTCGATTCTTGCGATTCTTCACCTGCGCAACAATTTTCTCATCTTCAGCAAGCGCCTTTCTAATCAATCACTGCACTGAAGGGCGTTGACTGCTGGGTTGATGAGCAGAGCATCCGCCTCCCATGGCCCGTAAAGCGCGCGCAGAAGTCGAAGGTGGTTTTTACCATGTGATCATGAACGCGAATCGGCGCGTAATTGAATTGGTGAGCGAGCGCACGCTTTACGAGGGGCCGAGTGGCAGCGAGGCGCTGATCAGGGAATTGGGGTCAGGCCTGCGATTCTTCGATTCTCTCTCGCGCGCGCAATCTTTATCTCATCACAGATCAACTTGTGTCCACTCAACATCAAGTTCGTCAAGAAACTCGGAGATTGGCGGAAAAAATTGTCGAAGAGTAGATTGTCAGCGATGACTGAGAATCGAAGAATCGAAGGCCTGACCCCTCCTGAAGTTCTTTCCGACAGGAGGAGGTGACAACTGATGATAACTGATGTAATCGTAACTGTTCCTGGCGATCTTCACATTCGGTTTGAGTTTCAGCACAATTGTCAGCAGGCCATCTACTATTTGGCACAAACGATCGGTGATGACAGGAGGGCAACCACAGGATTTTTCATTTATCGTAACCCGATACCCGAATAAATGTTCCCGAAGCGGCTGCGTACCACTATGCCGAGCAACCCTGCACGAGCTAATCCATATGTCGGGAGCCAACGCCGGCTATTCCGATCAGCAACTGGCGTTCAGTTGGGGCGGCGACTGGAAGGCAATTGACAGCGCTGCCTCGACTGAATGTTCGAAAGTCGGTAATGAAGCAGCCTTGAATTCAATTCGTCTAAGTAAGATTGTTTGAGGTTTGCCACGATGTTCATAAAGAAGCTCAGGCCGGATGTGTTGTGGCAAAGCTTTAAATCCCGTTTGCCGCTGCTATTCCGAGATGCCGCATTGAAACAGCAACAGTTGCAGGATCTCAAAACTGAATTGGATGACGCAAACCTGCTGGTGAGTCAACTCAGTTCGGCACTTAAAGAGATCGGTGGTCTATTTCCGCCGCCGCTTTACCTGCAAAAGCGCGTCATGAACCGTTACCTCGATCGTTTCTTTGAAGACGGCGCGGCGACGGTAATGGAATTGGATCGCATTCTGGCACCTACAGGACATCCATTAAGGTCGTTTGAAACTATCCTTGATTTCGGAGCAGGTTGCGCTCGCATTGCGCGTCCTCTGCGTTCCTATGTTGGGCCCGCGGCAAAGATTTACGCCACCGACATCGACCGAGAAACGATGGAGTGGTGCCGGCACAATTATGGTTCATTGGCTGACTTTGAAGTTAATGACGCGTGGCCGCCACTGAATTACTCGGATAACACGTTTGATTTCATTTACGGCCTCTCGGTCTTTACGCACTTACCAGAAGACATGCAATTCAAGTGGCTGGCGGAGCTGAATCGGATTCTTAAACCGCAAGGTTATTTAATCCTCAGTACTCATGGCAGAGGATATTACGACCGCATACCTCCTCACCGACTCGCCGAACTCGAGGCTGCCGGATTTCTTCACTTCAATAATGGACTGACTGAAGGTCTTCCTGATTTTTACCGTACAACCTTTCATACACACGGCTATATTCACGATCGATGGAGCCAGTACCTGGAAATCATCAGCATAGAGGAGCAAGGGATACTTGGTCGGCAGGACGCCATCCTCTGTTCCAAAAAGAAATGACGCGCGTTGGATTTAATACACACGTTGGTTATTCGCGGAAGGTCACCGGGAACACAAACAAAACTGCAGGCCCGCGCCTCGGTTTTTTGGCACCTTGAGCAGTGGCTTGGGAACGCCAAGTAACTACGCCCAGAGTGAGACGACGATTAGCAAAAATTTTCAGGGAATCTCCAAATGAAGCACGGTGTACAATTGGAGGGTTTTGGAGCCGGCAGAAAACGTTCGGCATCCACCCGTGCCAATCTGAACCGTCCGTCGCTTAAGCGCGCCATCGTCGCCCTTGTATCGATACAGCAGTTCCTACACAGCGGGGCTGCTTTTCCGCTTCGCACATCTTAAGTAACCATTCTGATATCGCTGAGTCATGATTGTTCTCTCCTCGAAGATGAGCAGGCCGTCGCCAAGCCAAGTGTGGACGCTGCATCAATTTTTTTGCACCTAGAGCAGTGGTTCGCTGGTGCGCCAAGTAACTACGCGGAGAGTGTGACGACGATTAGCTAAAAAATTTCAGAGAATCATCCAAATGAAGAAAGGTGTACAATTGGAGCGTTTTGGAGCGGCAGAAAAAGTCGGGAGCTGGCGTAAACTATTGATAGATTTGGTAGGCGCGTGGGGATTTGAACCCCAGACCCCTACCGTGTCAAGGTAGTGCTCTACCCCTGAGCTACGCGCCTAATTGAATTCATCTGAGATTTCAAATCTGAGATTTCAAATCTGAAATCAGAAAATTGAAATTCCAGCTTGCCCGCCGAGCGAATCGCGAAAGTAACAAACGCGCTATCACGTGTCAAGACAGGGACGGTCGCTCGGGCAAATAACACGGTTCGCGGTTGATTTACAATCAAACCAGTGGCGAGTGCGCGATTGCGTAGTGGGTCTTGACCCGTTGCGCAAAACTGAGCTAGCATCCGCCGCTCCCGAGCTTTCAGTCTAACCTTGCGTTCGAGACAGACCACTTAACTTCAGGAGATCACCAATGCGCAAGTCACTCTCCGCGGCGCTGCTGATTTTTGGATTGCTCGTGCCGCAAACCGCCTTTGCATGGAACGGAAAAGGCCATCGAATGGTTGCCTTTATCGCTTACAAGAACCTAACACACGATCCCCAGGGACCTAACGCGAGAGCGAGAGTAGATCAACTCTTGCGCAACCACCCGGATTTTCCTCTGCTTGCGGCCGACCTCTCTCCCAATGATCCGAACTTCGGGCTAAAGGTATTTATCAAGGCGGCAACCTGGCCGGACATCATCAAATCGGATCCTCGGTTCTTTGACGAGACCAAAACGCCTCCGCATCCGACGCCATTGAAACCCGGGTTCCCGGACATGAAGATGCACAAGCCATTTCACTACATCGACATGCCGTTTACCCAGGATGGCTCCCCAGTAGCGCAACCAGTTTCACCAAATGCACTCGAGGTCATCCCTAAGATTCGTAATGCATTGGGCAATCCAAATGTCTCGCAAAATATCCAGGCGTACGGTCTGTCCTGGCTGCTGCATTTGGTTGGTGACGTGCATCAACCGCTCCACTGCACTTCTCGGTTTACTCATAAACACGGTCTGCCCGAGGGCGATCGCGGAGGCAACCTCTTTACGCTGCAGTCCACGATGGTGCCCGAGGGGAATAATCCCGTACGCGACCTGCATACTTTCTGGGACGACATTTTGGGAGTCAACGAGAGCTTCACAGCGGTTCAATCACTGTCGAACAGCATCATGGCCGCGATTCCACCACAACTGCCGATCGATGTTACCGAGCAGCACTGGATTAACGAGAGTTTCAGTCTGGCCACGACTCAGGTTTATACCATCGGGGCCGATGAACCCAATCAACCACCGCCTGCCGTTTCAGTAACTTACAGAAACAACGCGACTACGACGGCGCGGCGCCGGGTAGCATTGGCCGGCTACAGACTGGCGGAAATTCTGAACCAGAAGTTCCATTGATTTTGTCGCGGGCCTGACCGAACAGTGGGAGCGAGCGATCAGCTTCGAAACGATGCGGCGTCTTCAGCTCGCTCCCATTCGTCCATTAATTCGGCGAGCCGCATTTCAGTCTGTTGATAATCGTCGTTGACCTCAACCAGTTTTGTTATGTCGCGGGCGATTTCGGGTTTAGTCATTTCGACTGAAAGTTCCGCAAGTCGTTTTTCCAGCTCGCCAATTTCACCTTCGATAATCTCGGGCGGGCGCGCCTTCTTAATTATCTTGATGGGCTTCGATCCATCCGCAGCCGGTGAAGCGAGCTGCTTCTGATTTTGTCGGGCGGACTTCGATCGTTTCACCTTAGAGGTCCTCCCTAACGGTCGCGCTTCTGGCACTGCTAATCCAGCTGAGTTTGATCCGGCATCGACTCGCAACGGTGCGGCTAACCTCGCCGCTCTCCAATCGTGATATTCCGTGTAATCGCCGTTGTAATGCTCCACGTTGCCTTCGCCGTCGAGCGCCAGAATCTGGGTCGCGACTCGATCGAGAAAAAATCGATCGTGACTGATGGTTACAATCGTACCTTCGTAAGCTTCGAGCGCTTCTTCCAGTGCCTCGCGCGAGGGAATGTCGAGATGGTTCGTTGGCTCGTCCAGCACCAGCACGTTCACACCTGAGTAGATGAGCTTCGCCAGTGCGAGCCTTCCCTTCTCTCCTCCCGAAAGGTCGCGAACGTGCTTGTAAACGTTGTCGCCAACGAAGAGAAACTTCGCCAGAAATGAGCGCAGCTCGCCGGCCGTGGCTGACGTCGGCGCGACGCGACGCAACTCCATGATGATCTCGTTGCGTTCGTCGAGGTCTTCAAGCTGTTGCGCGTAATAGCCAATCTCTACTTTGCTGCCCCAGCGGACTTCGCCGCCCAGCGGCTGAAGTTTACCGAGGATCGTTTTCACGAGCGTTGTCTTGCCCGAACCATTTGGTCCAATCACGCCAAGACATTCGCCGCGGCGCAGGATCAAGGAAATGTCGCGCGCCAAAACTTTATCGCCATAACCAATCGCAGCTTCGGTAACGGTGAGCACGTGAGTGCCCGCCCGTTCAATCTCCTGAAGCCGGAAATCGCCTGAGGACTGATCGGCGCGCACCGCCTCGACGCGTTCCAGGCGCGCGAGCATCGTCCGCCTCGATTTCGCCTGCTTGGTTTTTTGGCCGGCCAGGTTTTTGCGAATGAACTCTTCAGTCTTGGCAATTAGTCGCTGTTGATTTTCAAATGCGCGCTGCTGAATCTCGCGACGTTCCTCGCGCTCGACGACGTAAGCAGAATAGTTGCCGGTGTAACTGAACGCCTGGCCGTTATCGATTTCGATAATTCGGCGGCAGGCTCGATCGAGAAAATATCGATCATGGCTGATGATGACGAAAGCGGCCGCGTAGGTAACGAGAAACTCTTCCAACCACTCGACCGCGCGCACGTCGAGGTGGTTGGTCGGCTCGTCCAACAGCAGAACATCAGGTTCAGACAGCAGTAAACACGCCAGCCCCAGACGATTTTGCTGACCGCCGGACAGCTTCTCGGTTTCCATCTGCCAGCTCTCGCGATCAAAACCGAGGCCTTGCAGAATGCTCTCCGCCTTCGCGGAATATTCGAAACCGCCTTCGCGTTCGTATTCATGTTGGAGGTCGCTGTAGCTCGCCAGAACTTTTTCGAGATCGTCGCCGGCGTCGCTCATGCGATGCTCGAGCTCATGCATCTCGTGCTCAATCTGCTGCAGACGACCGAAAGCCGCCAAAGCGGATTCGTGAACGGTCGAACCTTTTTTGAAATGAACGTGCTGGGCCAGCAGGCCAAGCTTTAATCCACGCGCGCGGACGACCTCGCCGCTGTCGGGTGAGATTTCCTGAGTTACGAGATTGAAAATCGTGGTCTTGCCCGCGCCATTGCGCCCGACCAGGCCAACATGCTCGCCGGGATTGATTTGCAGCGAAGCACCGCGCAGCACGTCCTGCGCGCTGAACGATTTATGCACCTCTGAAAGACGAAAGAGCATTTGAATGATGCGGCTTGACGCAGCTTTTTTAGATCACCTTTAAGCGACGGAAAGCGGCGACAAGTCGCCGCACTCCACACACAAAACGGGCGCGGTCGCCAAACTTCTTACGCACCGCGCCCGCTAAATCGTGGCGCACAAGTGCGCCGTCTAAACGAAAAGTAATTTCCGAAACTACTTCTTCGCCGGCGAAATTGCCGGAGATGCACTAGCCTTGGCTGCTGCAGCCGGCGACGAGGTCGAACTGGCCGCAGCCGGAGTACTCGCCGGTTTCGCGGCCTCGGACGATGCCGGACGCAGGCCCAGGTTACCCGGATTATTAATCATGTTAGACGCCAGATTGTTTTCGATCTTCGCGGTTCGCATCGCTACTTCGACCAGCGCGGCGTTAAGAATCTCTTTGCGCTGATTCGTTAATGCGACCGTGATTTGCTGGCGGACGCCCTGGCTCTCGAGCGTTAGATTCTCAGTTTGCAGACGCTTGTCCTGGAGCTTAAAGATATACCAGCGACCTCCGGGAAACTGCGGCGAGCTGAACTTGACCGGAGTGCTGAAACTGCCGATTTGCATCGGACCAAAAAACTGACTAACCAGATCAGCCGGGAAGCTATTCTGTTTGAGCTCGTCCTCACTCGCGAAACCGATATCGCCACCGCGCGCCAGGCTCTGATCTTCACTCTTGGCGCGGGCCACCGTAGCAAAGTCGGCGCCGCCCTTTAGCTGCTGATAGATGTTATCGATCTTCACCTTGGCGTCGGTGTCATTCTTCGCATCGTCGTTGGTGATTCCCTGTTTGCTGTTGTCGAGCGGGTCAACGGCAATCATCGCCAGCGCCACACCACGAGCGTTCACGAATTGCTGCTTGTTGGCGTTGTAATAATCTTCAACTTCGCGATCGCTAATCGTAATCTTACCGGCGTACTTAGTCTGGAGGTTTTGAATCGAAAGATCTTTCTTGGCCTCTTCGCGCAATGCTTCCATGGACAAGTTCTGCTCTTTCAGTTGCCGCGCGAATTCTTCGTCGGTCACGCCGCTTTCCTGTTTTTGCTTATTAATCGAGCCCGTGATGTCGTCCTCGCTGGGCAGAAGTTTCTCCTGCTCGGCTCTTTGGAAAAGGACCTCACGCTGAATCAGGCTTGACAGCACCTGCAATCTGGCCGATGCCAGTTCAAGCGGCGAAAGGTTCGCTTGCTTGCCGCCAGTTTGCTGCTGAATCACACGCTCTACTTCCTGCAACATGATCTTTTTGCCGTTAACCGTGGCCGCAACCGTATTGTCAGCAGACTCAGTACCCGAGCTGCAACCGGCAATCAGAGAGGCCCCGACCAGGGCACTCGCCAGCCACAAGAAACTTTTTCGTTTTCTGAACACCTTCGTTTTTACTCCTTCAATTTTGCTCGGTACGCACGCCTCCGGCGTGCTCTGTTCACGCCTCTCGGATAATCCATTTAGCACGCCAGAGGCGTGCGTACCGTACTCAACTGTCTTCGTCAGACGCCAAACCAGACCGCTTCGTTGGTTGACCCGACGTCAATTCGTTTGCTATAAATTTTGGTTTCAATAGATCGCGGCGATCCACACTGTGGCGTCGTTCGCCCACAGGAGATCAGCAATTATGGCAAAACGTTGTGAAGTTTGCGGCAAAGGCCCACAATTTGGCAATAATGTTTCGCACGCGAACAATCGAACACCTCGAGTTTTCAATCCTAACCTGCAATCCATTCGGGTGAAGCAGCCTCAGGGCGGCAACAAGCGAATGAAGGTCTGCACCAGTTGCATCAAAGCCGGAAAAGTCGCTAAAGCAGTCTAGGTACGCACGCCTCCGGCGTGCCAAGTCTTTGCCTCACAGCACGCCAGAGGCGTGCGCACCTCCGACTAAGGTTCTGATACGGCTATCGCTTCAATCTCGACTCTGGCATCACGCGGCAAACGCGCGGCTTGCACCGTCGCGCGCGCGGGCGGCGCTTCGCTAAAAAACCGTCCGTAAACTTCATTCATCGCCGTGAAGTCTTCCATGTCCGCGAGAAATACCGTCGTCTTTACAACCTGATCGAGCCCCAGCCCCGCCGCCGCAAACACTGCAGTCAAGTTCTTTAAGACCTGTTCGGTCTGTTCCGCGACGCCTCCGGCGACGAACTGTCCCGTCGCTGGATCAATTGGAATTTGACCGGAAGCAAAGACCAGGTTACCTGCCCGCACGGCCTGCGAATACGGCCCGATGGCCTGCGGCGCGCGTTCAGTAGCGATAATTTCTTTCATAGTAGTCACAGACGCCAGATCGACAGCCAAAACAAACCTGTACTTTAACAGATGAACGGTGAAAACGAGAAATTCGGAGACCGGTCTTGTGTCAGAAGCCCGCGCGTAAGCGAGGGCATTACGGGTGTAGCTGCCGTCCCTTACGGTCGGGCTTCTGACAATTTGATAATTACAAAAAACCGCTCGGCGGATCCCACGCCGAGCGGGTGAATCACAGGAGGTATCGAGTGTTATTGCGTGTCGCTATTTCGTCGCGTGGCGAACGCGGCACTTTCGGAATAACCCTCATTCTTTCAGATGGTTGATCAGCAGGAACGGGTTGCTAGGTTAATCCGCCCGGAAAATCAAATTAATTCAGTCGCTTTCGACTTATCCCGCAAGAAATAACAACTTTAACCGTCCGTTTCATCTGGTTGCGAGATCGCAATGTTATAATCCCCGCTTCTCAATAAGGCTGCATCGGAATGTCTTCAACAGAAAAATCCAAGAACAAGCGACTGCGAATTCTGAAAAATCCGTCCACCGAGGATAAGCCTCAGGACACCACAACTCACGATCATTCTAAACCTACTCTGAGACCGGTTTGCCCCCGTTGTTTTGGCACGGGTATGGAAGTCGTGCCCGGCGAAGGCGCGCGTCGCTGTGACTGCCAGACAACCGATCAGTACGAACGGCTGTTTCAGGCTGCGCGCATTCCGGCACGCTACCGCCACTGCACGCTGGCGAACTATGAGACCGGAGACCAGACAGTCAGAGAAGAGACGACGCCTGGATCCATAACTTTCAACATGGATGGCGAAACATCTCCCAAAAAATATACAAGCGATAGCTCAGGCGACTCACGCTGGAAAGCAAAGAACGCCGCGGCATATATAGTTGAGCATTTTCTGGAAATTGATGGTCGCGGATTGCTCCTCACGGGTCCTGTGGGTGTGGGGAAGACGCATCTGGCAGTAGCGGTGTTGAGCGGTCTTATCGAGCGTTATCAAATTTCTGGTCTGTTCTATCAATTCGGCGCGCTGCTGCGGCGCATCCAGGATTCTTATAATCCCATTTCACAAACTTCCGAACTGGCGGTGCTGCAACCAGTATTTGATGCCGATGTTCTGGTTCTCGATGAACTGGGAGCGTCCAAGCCGACCGATTGGGTGCACGACACGATGATGCAAATCATCAACACCCGCTACAACGATAAGAGGCTGACGATTTTCACCACCAATTATTCTGATAAGCGCGTAAACGAAACGGACACCAACAAGTCATTAGAGGAGCGGATTGGCGTGCCTTTGCGATCGCGTCTGTACGAGATGTGCAAGACAGTTGAGATTGAAGGCGAGGACTATCGGAAACGATCGAATGGGCAAGGCGCCTAATGCTCACGCCTGAGGATTCTTGCGCGCGTATCTCTCTTTACACTCAATCACGATCTCACGGGCCTGCGCCGCATCATGCCATCCCTGAATCCTGGTTGCTTTTGCTTCAAGCTCTTTATAGACCGTGAAGAAGTGTTCAATTTCTCTCAAGAGGTGCGGATAGAGCTCGCTGTACTCCACGATCTCTTTGAACATCGGATTGTTTAGTCCCACCGCGAGAATTTTCTCGTCTTCACTTCCTTGGTCGATCATTTTCAGAACGCCGATCGGACGCACTGTCATCACGCAACCGGTGAAGCTGGGCGCATCAACCAGCACCAGCACATCAAGCGGATCGCCATCCGCGCTTAGGGTGCTCGGGACAAATCCATAGTCGCCCGGATAATGAACCGGCGAATAGAGGTTTCGATCAAGCCGAAAAACGTTCAGCTCTTTATCGTATTCGTACTTATTCGTTTGACCGCGCGCGATTTCAATTACGGCGTTGATTTCTGCCGGAGCGGCATCGCCGATCGGTAGCGTAAGGTAGTTGGTCATTCTTCAGAGCGACGGGCCGGCGCTGTTGCCCTTTGCGTTTTCGATCTGAGTTTGGCAAGCCGCATCGTAACGAGCCGTGGGAACGGCCTCGAGCCGGCGCTCGTCAATCAGTTCACCACAACTGACGCAGAGGCCGTACGATCCCTCGCGCATGCGCATCAAGGCTTGATCGATGTCGGCCACAGCTTGCGACTCCCGATCACTCAACTTCAGCGCCAGCTCCTGAATAACGTCGCGGATCGCCAGGTCTGAACTCTCCTTCGCGTCGTCATTCGCAATATCAAGGGCCCTGGCCTGCTCTTCGTCAATATGCCGCGCATGAAGTTGCAGCTCGCTCAGCAGGAGCTTCTTGAAACGCTCCTGCTTCTTAGCATCCATCCGATGGTGATTTCTGTTCACTGTTTTGAGATTAGATTTTCTATTAGGGGACGGCGATTATAACTCGCGAGGATGCTTAACCGCGAGCGGCTGCGAGCGACCGTCGCACCTTTCGGATTTCTTTACCGCCGTTGCGTCTTTGAGAGTTGCAGACTGTGCGAAAAGAGATCCGCACAACAAAAACAGGATGCGTAATAGAACTCCTCGGCATAGACGCGTTGGTGTCCATTAATTTCCTAGTGAGTTTTTCTGTAGCCCAGTCGTTTACGCCTGGGTGCGAAAGAGATGCGATATTAAAGCCCCATTAATGGGCATTGACATACTTTGACGCAGCAAGTAATCGGAGATGTCAGCAGCCCGTAGGGCTGCAAGATAGTAGCCGGGGGTTGAGTCCCGATTCATCGGGACGATACCCCCGGATCAGATTGGAATATTTGATTT
>UEXV01000053.1_pt1 | contig 38402 bp, 41 predicted proteins | sample 4301181 | NCBI WGS metagenome assembly UEXV01 (sample SAMEA4773175, study PRJEB27434) | metagenome | biome: 2259; feature: agricultural soil; material: soil | place: USA | collected 2014-09 | depth 0.25 m | reverse complement strand
GGTAGCGCATACGGGACTCGAACCCGTGATCTCTGCCTTGAGAGGGCAGCGTGTTAACCAACTACACCAATGCGCCGTGATGAGGATTATAGGGGCGGTTGCAACACCCTGCAAGCTACCTGTCCGTGACGCGTAGGTGTAGTTGGTCATAGAATCCGAACAACCATTCCTTGGAGGTAAAACATGACAGGCGACTCTCACGCCAGTTTGAACAAAGCCAATCGACCGAAGATTAAATGGCCATCACTAATAATCGATAGTTTGATCGAGAATTTCTTCACCTACATGATCTTAGGTTTGGGCTTGGCACCGTTTCTCTTGCTTGTCTTAGTGTATTTGGCTCTACTAGTTTCACCCTTTCTAGTTGACCGTTATTATCGATATGTTCCGCTCTTACAAGAACACAGGCCATTAGCTTTTACGTTTTCATATCTCTAAGCATCGCGTTGTATTGGTTGCGAAAGAGACTTTCATTTGCATACGCGATTATCGAAATCGCTGGCGGTCTCTTTCTTGGCTGGAAGACGTTAGGTAGCGTCTTTCCACAAGGCTTTCTTTCTGGGGAGCCATCATGGGCACCCTATATTTATTGATTAGAGGTTTCGATAATTTGATTCTAACTTCTAAATCGAATTGGGACCGAACGGGAAAATCCGTAGTCAGCATCGACGAAGCTATCGATGATGCGGTCCAGGATCTTATTCGTCGTGACATTCTTGAGTATCATCTCAAGCCGCGAAAACAGTTTTTCCGCGAAACGACTGCGGCCGAAATCGTTGGTACTTCTGTCGTGCTGCGCAAGCCAACCCTTTATCAGATCAAGCTAAGAGCGGCAAAAAAAAAGGCAAAGGGACTCTGAATCTGACGCAAAATATGCGGCACTACGACAATCAGGTCGTTTCGGATATCGCAGGGTTCGGCAACATCACTCACTCATAATTGTGACAACTGTGCTCCGCGTCACATTTAGCTTCTTCCAACGCATGTTATACTCCGCCTTCGCAATTCCTACTTCATCCGATTCGGTGACACTGGTCAAATAGCAGATGAACATCGCGGTGCTGAACGAAACGGCCCCCGGCGAAGCGCGTGTTGCGCTGATGCCTGATTCGATTAAGAAGCTGGTCGCGGCCAAGGCGTCTGTCTCAGTCGAAAGCGGCGCCGGTCTGGGCGCGGCCCGGACTGACGATGACTACCGTGAAGCCGCCGCGACGGTCAGCGACGATCGAAACGCGTTGCTCGGCGCTGCGGACATTCTCGTCGGCGTCAACCGGCCCTCAGCCGACGATTTCAAGCGATTGAAGAAAGGCGCAGTTGTGCTCAGCTTTCTGCGCCCGCTCGACGAACCCGCAGCGTTGGTTCCCGCGCTGGAAAATGGCCTGACAACGTTCTCGATGGAGCTGGTGCCGCGCATTACGCGCGCGCAGGCGATGGACGCGCTGTCGTCAATGGCCACAGTCGCCGGCTACAAAGCGGTGCTGTTGGGGGCGGATCGAATCCCGCGCATGTTTCCCTTGCTGATGACGGCGGCAGGCACGGTGCCGCCGGCGCGCGTTCTGATTTTGGGAGCCGGCGTCGCGGGCTTGCAGGCGATCGCGACCGCGCGACGTCTGGGCGCGGTGGTCGAAGCCTATGACGTGCGCGCGGCTGCGGGCGAGCAAGTAAGATCTCTCGGCGCGAAGTTTTTGGAAGTCGATCTCGGCGGCATTCAAACTGAAGACAAAGGCGGTTACGCAGTCGAACTTTCGGAAGAGGCTTTGAAACGCGGCCGTGATTTGATTGCCGAACAAGCGAAAACTGCGGATGTAATCATCACCACGGCGCAGGTGCCGGGGCGGCGCGCGCCTTTGTTGATGGACGAAGCGGCCGTCAACGGCATGAAGCGCGGCTCGATCGTGATCGACCTGGCGGGCGCGACTGGCGGCAACGTCATCGGCAGCAGGCCCGATGAAATTGTTGAGCGTGACGGTACTACGATCATGGCGCCGACCAACTTGCCGGCGACCGTGCCGGTTCATGCGAGCCAGCTCTATTCACGCAACGTCACGTCGTTTCTGAATTTGCTGATCAAAGATGGCGAGTTGCATCTCGACATGAATGATGACGTGGTTGGGCCTTCGTGTGTGACGCATGAAGGCAAGTGGATGAATCAGCGCGTGGCGGCGGCGATGGAAGCGGTGGTAAAGTAGGCTCTACGAGGTACGGCCATGGCGCAGAATATTGAGCGCGAAATACGCGAACAAATCAGTCAGCTTCCGAGCGATCAGCAACGACGAGTACTCGACTTCGCACGTTTGCTTGCCGCCGAAGCCGGCAACGGCTCCTCCACCGGACAGGCCTTGCTCGCCTATGCAGGTACTATCGACGACGACGATCTAGCGGCTATCACCCAGGCTATAGACAAAGATTGCGAAACCATCAACTCTGATGAATGGTAAATTCCTCCTGGATACCAATATCCTGATTGCCCTCTTTGCGGCAGATCAAACCGTCAGACAGCATCTAACCCAACCTGGTGAATTTTTCGTGCCGGCCATTGCGCTCGGCGAATTGTATTACGGTGCAGTAAAGTCCACTCGCGTCGAAGCGAACGTCAAACGAATTGATGAGCTTGCGGCCAGTTCTTCCGTACTCGGGTGTGACACACAAACCTCGCGACATTACGGTCGAATCAAAAACAATTTGCGAGTTAAAGGACGTCCAATACCTGAGAACGACATCTGGATCGCTGCCATCGCACAACAGCGCGATCTGACTGTTGTGTCGCGTGACGTTATTTCCAGGAAGTTGAATCACTGTCTCTCGAAATATGGTGACAAAACAACGCGTGGTTGGTAAATGCGGAGCTACCCATGACATTGCCAGAGAACATCATTGCGCTTCTGCTGTTTGAAACGAGCGGGAAGATGACCGGCGCTGCGGTAGTCGCCGCGCTCTACGTCTTCGCGCTGGCGGCGTTTCTTGGTTACCAGGTGATTTCGCGCGTGCCGCCGCTGTTGCACACGCCTTTGATGTCGGCGACGAACGCGATTTCGGGCATCTCGCTGGTTGGCTCGATTGTGATCGCGGGTTCCGGGCACAGCAAGGTCGCAACCATCCTCGGCTTCATCGCCGTGGTTTGTTCGACGACGAACGTGGTGGGCGGATTTGTGATTACCGATCGCATGCTGAGAATGTTCAAAAGGAAGAAATGATCTTTGTACTTTGATCTTTGGTCTTTGATGTCTGGCTCAACGTTCGTTTGGCTTATTAGGGAACGGTAAGCTGGTGAACAAAGTACAAAGACCAAAGCACTAAGACCGTCTTTTCAAGATGCACTGGCAAACTTACCTAATCGAATTCAGTTACCTGCTCGCGTCAATCCTTTTCATTCTCGGATTGAAGGGCTTGAGCCATCCCGAAACTGCCAAGCGCGGAATGCACATGGCCGAGTTCGGCATGCTGATGGCCATCATCGGCACGCTCATGCACTTCGAGATCGTCAGCTACACGTGGATCATCGTCGGTCTGCTGCTCGGCTCGACACTCGGCGCGGCCATGGGCGTCTGGGTGCCGATGACGGCCATGCCGCAACGAACTGCTTTGTCGCACGCGTTCGGCGCGTTCGCCGCGGCGCTGGTGGGCATCGCCGAATACTACAGCTACACGCATGGCTTCAAACCGCTGGCCGATCTCGATCACGTGAAAATGGCGGCGCTCGGTTTCGAGATCATGCTCGGCTCGCTGACAACGACGGGCAGCTTGATCGCGTTCGGAAAGTTGCAGGGCATTCTGCCGGGTCAGCCCTTGGTCTATCGCGGCCAGAATATTTTCAACATGGCGCTGCTGACGGTGACGGTGGGATTGTTTGTCTATCTCATCTTTGTGCCGACGGCCATCATTCCCTTCTACGTCATGCTGGGTCTGGCATTTGTCTTTGGCGTGCTGCTGGTGATGCCCATCGGCTCGGCCGACATGCCGGTCGTGATGTCGCTTTTGAATTCTTACGCCGGCCTGGCCGCGGCGGCAACGGGATTCGTGCTGGGGAATAATGTCCTGATTATCGCCGGCACTCTCGACGGTTTCTCCGGCTTTATTCTTTCGATCCTGATGTGCCGCGCGATGAACCGTTCAATCTGGAACGTCTTGTTCGGAGCATTCGGCAGCGCGGCCACCGCTGCCGGCGGCGAGGGCACCCAGGGAGAAATGCGCGAAGTCGGCCTCGAAGACATCGCGGTGCAACTGGCCTACGCAAACAAAGTTGTCTTCGTGCCGGGTTATGGTCTGGCGACGGCCCAGGCGCAACACGCGGTGCGAGAGCTGGCCAGCGTGCTCGAGAACCGCGGGGTCACAGTGAAGTACGGAATTCATCCCGTCGCCGGCCGCATGCCCGGTCACATGAACGTTCTGCTCGCCGAAGCGAATGTTCCTTACTCGCAGTTGTACGAGCTCGAGCAAATCAATCCTGAATTTCCCACTACAGACGTCGCCGTCGTCATCGGCGCTAACGACGTCGTCAATCCCGACGCGCGCGATAATCCCAACAGCCCGATCGCCGGCATGCCGATCCTCGAAGTCGATCATTCGAAATCGGTGGTCGTTCTTAAGCGCGGCCAGGGCAAAGGCTTCTCAGGTCTCGAAAATCCGTTGTTCTTCAAACCGGTGACGGGCATGCTTTACGGCGATGCCAAGGAGACGCTGACGAAATTGGTGGGCGCGGTCCAGCACGCGTAACAGAAATCGCGCACATGTTTTTTTAGATAGTTAGTGAAATTACTGAGGTCACGAGGATTGCGGCTGGTCCCGGAATTCGTGAGATCAAACGTCTCCGAAAACAGTTTGGACATGGCCGCTGGCGAAAGTTGAAAGGCATTGCCAACGTCAAATTGCCCAGTGGCAGGATAAGAAGAGTTGAACTACACTGGTATGAAGCGCACGGCATCGGCAAGAAGAAAATCAAGATCAAGCACTACCTCGATTGAGACATGAACGACAAAACGAAACAACCGACCTTCGTGGTTTGCATTGAAAGCGATGAGTCTGAGGACTTGGAAGTGAGAAAGCTCTACCAAGTGCTTCGCGATGACGCCGCGGCTGAGGATGGTCTGCTTAGGATCGTCGACGAGTCCGGTGAGGATTATTTGTACCCGGCGCGGCTCTTTCTAAAAATCGAACTTCCCCGGGAAGTTGAACTAGCGTTGATTCCCGCCGCCTAAGTATCGATCAGAACTCCTCAACTTGGTCCCCACACGCGTAACCTTTTTCAGTCGCCACTCGTCTTACAGAATTGACCACACGTCATTAATCATGATGAAAACAATCAAACTTTATTCACTGATTCTGCTTCTGCTCTTTTCCCTTTCGCTGCCCGCAACCTTCGCGCAGCGCTCTGACGGCAAATCAAAAGTCACGACCACCAGCAAAGCGCTCATGGCTGCTCGCGGCGTGGAAACGATCACGGCCGCCCAATTGAACAGCTATCTTTCATTCATCGCGTCCGATGAAATGGAAGGGCGCGACACGCCTTCGCGCGGATTGGACACGACGGCAAAGTTCATCGCATTCAATCTGGGTCGCTGGGGTTTCAAGCCCGCCGGCGACAACGGCACATTTTTTCAAAAGATTGCTTTGCGCCGGGACGCTCTCGACGGAACCAAGTCAACCGCTGAAATTAGCGGACAGCAATTCAACTTTGGCGACGACTTTCTCCCCAACACCGTTGGCGCCACAGTGAGTGCGCCTCTGGTTTATGTGGGAAATGGCTGGGTCGTGAGATCGAAGAACATCGACGCGTACCAGGGCGTCGACGTGAAAGACAAAATCGTCGTCGTTTACGGCGAAGGCTTACCGCGCGGAGTTATGCAGGCCGATCTCACCGGCACCCGAGGCGAAGACTGGGCCAATCCCGCGCTCTATGCTCAACAACACGGGGCGAAGGCCGTGCTGGCCATTCCTGATGACAATATGCTGGCCCGTTGGCAACAGACGCGGCAGCGAACTTCGAACCCCGGACGGCCGGTGGTTGAGAAGTTTCAAACGCAAGCCACATCGGTACCGGCGATCTGGCTATCTCAGAAAATGGCCACGGCGCTGTTTGATGGCGAGCAGCTCGATGCGGCGGCGCTGATGAGTAAGGGTAAGGCCGGCGAGCAGGTGCCGCCCTTTGAACTGAGCGCGAACAAGAAAGTCACGTTTACCATCAACGTAAAGTCCGAGCGCCCGACAACTCAGAACGTCGTCGCTGTTTGGGAAGGCGGCGATCCGGTTTTGAAGAATGAATACGTGGCCATGGGCGCGCATTACGATCACGTTGGTATCTGCGCGCCGGGCACCGCCGATGCAATCTGCAATGGCGCGGACGATGACGGTTCGGGCACTACGGCATTGTTGGGTATGGCTGAGGCATTGACGCGGGCGAAGCAACGGCCAAAGCGATCGATCTTGTTCGTATGGCATTGCGGCGAGGAGAAGGGTTTGTGGGGCTCGCGTTACTTCACCGAGTATCCCACGATTCCCCTCAGTCAAATCATCACCCAAATCAACATCGACATGATCGGTCGCAGCAAGAAAGAGGGCGACACGAATGCGCGCAACAAAGATCTGTCAGGCCCCGACGCGATCTACATCATCGGCTCGACGATGATGAGCACTGAATTGGGTGAAATCAGCCAGCAGGTCAACAAATCGTATTTGAATTTGCAATACGACGTCCGCTACGACGATCCGAAAGACACCAACCGCTTTTTCTTCCGCAGCGATCACTTTAATTACGCGCGCAAGGGCATTCCGATCATCTTCTTCTTTGACGGCGTGCACGAGGACTATCACCGGCCGGGCGATGAGCCGCAGAAAATCGATTATGAAAAGATGGAGAAGGTGACGCGCACGATCTATATGACGCTTTGGTCGGTCGCCAACCTGAAGGAGCGCCCAAAAGTTGATAAACCTTTGCCGGCGCAACTGACTAATCGCGGCCAATAGACGGAAACGCTTTAATGAACCCCGAAGGCAACATCGACGTCTGGCGCTTGTCCGATCTTCGCGAGATCGAGCTGCGCAAGGGCGAGGGCGTGGCCATTCCGATTCCCCGGCACTGGCATGATGAGTTTCAGTTTTGTTTGATCGAGGCAGGCGATGGCCAGGTGAACTATCGCGGGGCCAATCATCGCACGCCGGCTGCCAGTCTCGCCGTTATTCACCCGGGAGAGGTTCACTCGAACCAATCGTTTGTTCCGGAAGGCTGCAGCTATCGCTCTCTCTATGTTGAGCCCGACGTGGTCCGGCGCACGGCGGCGGACGTAGCCGGAAAAAATCCCGGAGTTCCGTATTTCCCGTCCGCGGTGATTTACGATTGCGAGGCGCTCAAAATATTCAGCCGGTTGTTTGATGTCCTGGAGCATGCCGCATCGACTCTCGAACGCGAGTCGCGCTTGCAGACTTTTTGTATTGATCTCATTACGCGCTTTGGCGAACAGCGGAGCGAGCCTCGATCTTTTCGTAGCGAACGAAACCGCGTAAGGTTCGCGTGCGATTTTCTCGAGGAGAATTATGCCGAGAATGTTTCGCTAAATCAGCTCGCGCGCGCCGCGGGCATCAGCCAGTTCCATTTCAGTCGAGTATTCTCGGCCCAAACGGGAATGCCGCCTCACGCGTACCAGACTCAGGTGCGCATTTCGCATGCACGTAACCTGCTGCGGCGCGGAATTCCTGCGTCTCAAGTGGCAGTGCGCACCGGATTTGCCGATCAGAGTCACTTTACTCGTCATTTTAAGCGACTCGTTGGTGTCACCCCTGGCCGTTATCAACAAAACAGCAAGAACGTTCAAGACAACTCGAAATTAGTCGCTTAGATTGATGGCCGGCGCCGATCTGCGGCGCATCAATCCAGCCCTGATCGAGAGGTTTGTCATGAACATCAAGAGTTTCGTTGTCATAGCTGCGCTTGTTTTCACATTCCTGTCGGCGCAAGTCTCAGAACGAGCGCAAACGACTGATATCGATCCCACTCGTTGGGAAATCAAGGATCCAAAAGCGCGAGTCGAGGAGTATCTCGGTCGCAAGAGTCTGTATCTGACTTCCGGATATGCCTTTCTGAAAGACGTCACCTTCGCAAATGGAGTAATCGAAGTCGATGTCGCGGCTCCCGCCACGCCTTCGTTTGTCGGAGTCGTCTTCCGCGCGGCCAGCGCCGGCGATCACGAAATCGTCTATTTCCGTCCGCACAAAAGCGGACTGGAAGATGCGGTGCAATACACACCATCATTCAACGGCTCAGCCTGCTGGCAGTTGTACAGCGGACCGGGATTTACCGCGGCCACAGAAATTCCCCAAAGTCGATGGGTGCATGTTCGAATCGAAATAGCAGGTATGGGAGCGCGCGTCTTCTTCAACAATTCAGAGAAGCCGGTGTTGGTGGTCGAAGATTTGAAGCGCGGTAACGGCGCTGGTTCGATCGGGATTTGGGGTAGCGCAACGGGCGGACACTTTTCCAACTTTACTTATCGCGCCGACCATTCATTAACGAGCGTGGCCAACAAACCCGCGCCGATTCAGAACGGAATCCTGACAAAGTGGGAACTATCGGAAGCATTCGACGCGTCAGTCAGAAACCCTGAGACGATCCCGTCGCCGGCTGAACTGGCAGCGATGAAGTGGCAAGCGGTCGGCGTTGAATCGCCCGGAATGGTCGTCGTCAATCGTTACCGGCAGACGACAGGAGTTGTGCCTTTCTTTCGCGCAGCTTCAGACCGAATCGGAAAACGCGACGGGCGGAAAGCCGTGTTTGCGCGCACAGTCATCAATTCAGATCGTGATCAAATCGTGAAGATGTCGTTTGGCTACAGCGATGAAATAACCATGTTTCTCAACGCGAGACCGGTTTTCACCGGCCGGAGCGCCTTCCGCTTTCGCGACCCGGGTTTCCTCGGCATCATGGATGTCGAAAACGACGCTCTGTACCTGCAACTCAAAAAAGGCCGCAACGAACTGCTCCTGGGCGTAGCGGATTATTTTGGCGGTTGGGGATTTATCTGCCGGCTGGACGGCGTCACCGGTGTTACGACTGAGTGACTTTAGATATGTGTCGCGGACGATCTAAATGGGGATGGCGTTCCTTGGTCACCATCTGTGGACGCGCGTCCAGGGTGGATAAGCCGCGATCAATACATTAACAAAGCGGGTCAACAGATCGGCCACGTGACTGTGGGTCCCGGCTTATCTCTCACTCAGGCGACGGCGTGGGCGTAGGTGTCGGCGGCGCTGCCAGCTCAAGCTCAACGGGAATCGTCTGTTCCTTTCTGTTCAAGTCGTAAAACTGACCAAACGTCTTCCAGCCGGCTGCGTTAACCTGGATTAGGACCTTCCCGTACGGCACCTCGGAAACGTTGGCGATGCCTTTTGAATCCGTAGGAGGATTCGCTTCAAAACCTCCGTCGTTGGAACGAACCAGCACATCAGCACCCGCGATTGAGATGGTCTTGTCCGACTTCTTTCCACTCACAGTGATGCGCAGCTTGGTTTTATTCTGGACGACCGATGCCCTGAGGCTGGCGCTGATCGTCAGGAGCACTACTAAGCCTGCCCCAATCAAGATTCTTTTGTTCAATGCACTTCTCGCCATGACTTCTGACCCCCTAATCCGAACAGCTTCAAACCTGTAAACATTGCGTTATTTTGTCCCGCCCATGCGCGCGGTAGTGCTGAGGAGGTCGCTCATCGCTTCATCGAAAAACGGCTTCTCTTTGAGACTGGCGCGCGAGCCGGGAAAATAAACCAAAGTCAACTGCGCAGTCGGATTTACCATCTTGCGCAAAACAATCGCGCATCGTTGGCCATGAGGCAGGCGCGTATTGTCAATCATCGGAAAATCGTACGGGCTGATCCAAAACAACGCGTACGTCGTATCAAATTCCTCTCCGTTGCCGCCGGCGCTGGCATTTTTTGGCGACTTCACTTCCAACTTCACGCGGATTCGTCTTCTCGTCTCATCGAGAAGCAAGACCTCGACCTTGAAGTTTGTTTTTTGCAGCACCGGGTCCGCTTTCTCCTTCAGCGCAGGCAAATTCAAAGTTCCGTCCAGGAGCGTCAGTCCTGTCGGGTTGCTTTTCAGTTCTTCAAAATTTATCGTCGCATCCAACTTTCCGCCGTTGTCTTCAAGCGCCGCGATTTGCTTATTCTTAACCTCATCCGCAGCTTCATCTAGCCGGCGCAGATAGTCCTGCGCACCGGGGCTTTTGGATTTGCTTATGGATTTGCTTACGTCGGCGTAAACCGATTTGAATAATGGCGCCAGGTCCAGCGCTTCATGGAAGTTGTAGGCCAGCAATTCCAGGTTAAGCACCTTCTCTTCATATCCGGCCGCGTTCGGCTTGAGAAAAGACCCGATGATTGAATTAAACATGTCCTTGCGCAGAGAAGTCTCGGCCTGTTCTCGCTGGCTCATCAGCTGCGCGTAAAGATGCGCGTTAGTCTCCGCGGCTTGCCTGCGTTCAATGACGCGAGAGCCATACAGTCCAACTGCCGCGACCGCCAATGCGGTAAGCAAGCCGCCGACGGGTTTCAGAATGACGTCAGCTTTGTCCCAGCGACTCTTTTGATCTGCCATGACTATTTTCTCCTCAGGACGAAGGCGCCATTGGCGCCACGAACCAGCTCGAAGTCGTATCTGACGGGGTCTGTTGCGTCAGCGTAGATCGGTGTTGTCGTTGACCACCATTGATTTCTAAAATTGACATCCAGAAAGCATCTTTTCGGTTGTAGGTACACGTTATAAGAGCCGAAGTTGTCGGTTTGGCCCCACACTTCCTTCTCTCCATCACAGCGAACTTTTAGCTGTACACCGGCGCCGACCGAACGATCTTCGAACTTCAAACTGCCGAACACCTGGGCGGCCATGGTGATCGCCGGGATGAATAGAATGATTTGAATGCAAGTGAATATCTTCCTCATTTTTTGGCCTCCGCGGTTTTGTCAAAAGATCCCAATACTCGATTGGCGACGGGATGCGAATGCTGACAGTGGAAGTCAACAACTCGTTCAATTGAGTACGCACTAAAAACGTCGGAAAAACATCACTTGGGAAGGTTTGATAAAAATCGTCTCGAGGTAGAACTGGAAGTATTTGACCGCAAGCTCGTCTTTGCCTTGGGTTTAGGCGGCAAGACGCGAGGCGATTGTTTGCTTGGGCACGGCGCCGACAATCTGATCGACAAGCTGGCCGTTCCTGAATATCAGCATCGTGGGAATGCTGCGGATGCCGAACTGAGACGCGGTGCGCGGGTTCTCGTCAACATTCAATTTGGCGATTTTGTAGCGGCCGCCCGCCTCGGCAGCCAGTTCATCAAGCATCGGCGCAATCATCCGGCAGGGACCGCACCACTCGGCCCAGGCATCGACCAGGACCGTCAAGTTTGCCGACGCGCCGATGACATCGCGCGCGAAAGACTCATCGGTGACGACCTGTGGCTTTCCATCCGCCGTGGTATTCGAATCAGCATGGAGCTTAGCGCCGCACTTGCCGCAGACAGGCTGAGTGTCGCGCGCGACAAGTTCGTCAACGCGATTCCTGGTTCCACACTTCGGACAGGTTTGAATGGACATCAACGCTCCTAATTCATTTGATCTCTTCCGTTCATTACATCGAGCCGGGACGCGGCCCATTCATTACAGCATTCTCGACAGTGCCATCGGTGTCTGCCGTCCGCTTGTTTCCGCGGCCGTAGCCTCGGCCGCCGAACTTTGGGCAGGTCGGCGCGACGAGCCACGGCACTCCAAGGAGAAGCAACAAATTGAAAATCAAATCGACCATCAAACCGCTCCTGGCAGGTTCACCTCGCAACGGGATCCAAATGTTTCCGGAAATGCTCCAGCACTCTTTGCCAGGCATCAGCCGCCGCTTGCTCATCGTAAACCTGTGGTCGCGTATCGTTGAAGAACGCGTGGTCCGCGTCGTAGCTGACGACTTCAACCGACAGATCGTACTTCTTTGCAATCTCTTTCAAGTAATCCACTTTTTCAGGATTGATCCAGGCATCACGCTCACCGGCGATGAACAACGTCGGCGCCTTCAGTTTCCGCAGGACATTCTCTTCCGGAATGTCGCCGTAGAATGGCGCCGCGGCTTTCAGCTTCGGCATCTCGCAGGCAGCGCGCAGCGCAAAAGTTCCGCCCATGCAAAAACCAATGATCGCAAAACTCTCCGCCTTGTAGGTTTCGGTCGCGGCGTCGACGGCTTTGCGAATCGTCTCGATGCCGTCTTCAACTTTCAGGGCTTGCATTAACGCTGCAGCTTCGTCTTTGTCTGCCGCCAGCCGTCCGCGATAGAGATCGGGCGCCACACAAAGATAACCTTCGTTCGCGAAACGGCCGGCGAGATCGCGAATGTGTTCGTTGATGCCCCACCATTCCTGAATCAGTAGTACGCCTGCGTTTACATCGTCGTGCGGCCGCGCTACATAGGCTGTGGTCGCGCCAAAAGACGTTGATAGATTCAGAGACTCAACGTTCATGAGTTACTCCCGTGGTTTTCCCAAATTGAATTCGGGGTTGAACTGATTATAGACGCGTATTGTTTTGAAGTCAGTTAGCGGTCGCTTCGTCGCAGACTCTCGGGGCAGTAGCCCGACTGTAAGGGAGGACGTCATTACGCGTGATGTTACGCCCTCCCTAACCGTCGGGCTACTGCCCGCTTCATCTCCCGCGAAACTCGTTTGGAGTTTTGCCCGTCCAGCGTTTGAACGCGCGATGAAACGCGCTGCTTTCGGAAAAGCCGAGCAAGTAAGCGACTTCGCAAACGGCCATCTCCGGCTCTCGCAGATAGCGCATCGCCAGATCTTTCCGCATTTCGTCCAGCAGTTCATTTTGCGAGGTGCCCACGGCCTGCAACTTCCTTTGGAGCGTGCGTGCGCTCATCCCCAATCGCGCGGCAACCGACTCAAGCGAACCGTTACCGCCGTTCAATTCTTCCTTCATCAGCGTCCTGACGCGTTCGACGAGAGAATCCTCGCGTGGATAGCGATTAAGCAACTCGTTCGCGTGCCGGTCGAGCACCGCGCACAAACTCGCGTCGGCTTTAACAATCGGCAGCTGCAAATATTTTGAGTCGAAAATGAATTCGTTGCCCGGCGCGCTGAAGACGACCGGGCATCGAAAAATCCTTTGGTGTTCGCTCGTGTCGCTTGGCCGATCATGTTGAAATCGGATTTCCGCAGCGTTCCATTCCACATTGGTGACTCGTCGTGCCAGCACGGCCAGTGCGGCCAGCGTCATCTCAGCATCCTGCCGGCGCTCGCGGATCGAATCATCGAGATAGCTGTAAACAATCTTAGTTCGATCTTTCACTTGCTCGACCGCGAAGCAAGAACCGTTAGTCCAAATCGAGTTATAGCGAACCACCCGATCGAGAGCGTCGCCGAAGGTGGGACTGTTGATGACCGAATAGCCGAGCACGTCGAAAGCCGTCGGATCGATTTGCTCGCCCACGTGCAGTCCGAAAGTGTTATCGCCGGTCAGCTTTGCGCCGTGTTCGTAGAGTTCAACAATTTGCGCAAACGGAATGCGGGCGTCGGGATCTTTGAGCACGACCGGACTCAGGCCTACCGCGTGATACAAAGTCTTTGCGTCAACTCCGCGAGCAGCGGCCGCGCGCGCGATTTTCTCAGCGGCTTTCGTCTGGATAGTTCGAACTTTATTCACAGAGCTTCAGTTAACCTCCGCGTGGCGCATGACGTCAATTTCCTGGCGTCGCAAGTCACCATCCGCAGAGTACAATCTGTTCCGTGCTGCGTCTTAAAGTGGCACAGGCTTCAGCCTGTGATGTCACTCGTAATTCACAGACTAAAGTCTGTGCCACAAATATCAAGGTGTTACAGATCGCTCCGCGAGGTTTACCATGCGAAGAACATTCGACCTCTTAATTCTAACTACCCTTCTCACAATCGTTTCGCTGCCGATTTCAATCGGCGCCCAGGCCGTAAACCTCATGCTTTCGACGATGCCGGCAGGAAAGGACCCGCAGCGTTACAAAGGATACGTCGAACCAAAATACAAAGAGTTCGAACAGCGCGCGATTTATCTGACGATGCGTGACGGCGTGAAGATTGCCATCGACGTCGTGCTGCCAAAGAATTTGCCGCCGTCCGAAAAAATTCCGACCGTGATGAACATGACGCGTTACTGGCGCGCGCGTCAGGGCGACCAGCCGGGGACCTGGTTTCCGTCGCACGGTTACGCGCGCGTGGCGGTAGATGCTCGCGGCACCGGTGCTTCGTTTGGTGTTTGGCGCGCGCCTTTTTCTCAGGATGAAGTTAAGGACTATGGCGAAGTGGTTGATTGGATCGTGAAGCAACCATGGTCGAACGGAAAGGTCGGCGCGTTTGGAAATTCATATGAAGGAAACACCGCGCTTTGGCTCACCACCACGATGAATCCGGCGGTGAAGGCCGTGATTCCGCGCCATTTTGAGTTCGATGAATTTTCTGAAACGCCTTATCCCGGCGGCGTGCTCAGTGAATGGATGATCAAAGCGTGGAGCGATGGAAACCGTCAGCTCGATACCAACGCCGGAGTGAAGCTGGTTGATGACGACAAGGATCAGAGCCTCTATCGCGAAGCCATCAAGCGCCGGGGCGAAAACATCGATGTCAACGCCGCGGCATTAAGAACTAACTTTCGCGACGATCGAGAGTTCGGAGTTTCGATCGATGAGATCAGTCTGCACAGTTATCTGCCTCAGATTGAAAAATCGCGGACCGCCATCAACAGTTGGGGCGGCTGGTTCGATGCCGGCACGGCCGACGCCGTCATCCGAAGTTTTCTCTCGCTCGGCAACTATCAGCGCGCGATCGTGGGACCGTGGAACCACGGCGGCGGGCAGAACGCCAGTCCCTTCCAAACCCCCGAATCACAAAGAGTGATGCAAGGTTACGAGTGGGTCCGCTTCTTCGATCATTATTTAAAAGGCGTCGATACCGGATTGGATGCTCGAAAGCTTTTCTACTACTTCACGATCGGCGAAGAGAAATGGAAAGTCACGAGCACCTGGCCGGTCGCGGGCACAAAGACGGTGCGCTGGTATCTCGACGCCGGCAACACTCTTTCAAAGAGCGCGCCCGCGGCCACCTCCGGCGCTGACTCGTACACAATCGATTTCACGGCGACGACCGGCGAGAAGAATCGTTGGCACACACAGGTGGGCGGCCAGGTCTTCTATCCCGATCGCGCCGAAGAAGACAAAAAGCTTTTGACTTACACGTCTGCGCCGTTTGAGGCAGACACGGAATTCACGGGCCATCCGATAATTGATCTTTTCATCACGTCAACGGCGACCGACGGGGCCTTCTTCGTTTACGTGGAGGATATCGACGAAAAAGGGATCGTTACTTACCTGACCGAAGGGACGCTGCGGGCTTTGCACCGGAAGATCTCGACAGAAACTCCGCCGTACAAAATGCTCGTTCCGTATCATTCGTTCAAGAAGAAGGATGCGATGCCGCTCCAGCCGGGACAAATTGCCGAACTGAAATTTGGACTCCAGCCGATTTCCGCGATGATCAAGAAAGGGCATCGACTGCGGATCGCCATCGCCGGCGCGGACAAGGATTCGTTCGCGCGCATCCCCGCCGAGGGCACGCCGACAATTTCGGTTACTCGCAATCAGAAGAACGCTTCCTGGGTTGAATTGCCGATCGTGTCGCGTTGAGGAAGGCGAAGGCAGCGGCGAATGTTGAGATATGGCTTTGCCATTCCGATGCGCGGCAAGTCTCCGACTGCCGTGACTCAACTTGATCTTCTTACGGGTCTCTGACCCGCCGATGCGCGGCAAGTCTCTGACTTGCCGAAGTGCGACCTAACTTCTAAGGGTCTCCGACCCTTGCAAAACGTTTGCATTGCCGAGTGGGTCGGAGACCCATCAAACAAATTGGAGCGACTCCGGCAAGTCGGAGACTTGCCGCGCATCGGCAGTCAGAGACCCGTCCACAAACGAGACGCTCGCGCCTTCGGCTGCGGACAATAAACTCCAGGTATTCGCTCGCAACACAAATCTGTAAAATGATCTTGTGTTCGCACTTCTTTTATCGCTGCTTCTAACGGCGCCACTTGGCCACGTTCAAACCGACCTCCTGAAGGGACAAGTGATCGAGAAGGTGACCTGTGCCGGTAACCCGGCACAGTCGTACGCACTCTATTTGCCGTCGAATTACGACGGCAAGCGAAAGTGGCCAATCCTCTACGCCTTCGATCCCGGCGCGCGTGGCAAGATTCCCGTCGAACGGTTCAAAGACGCCGCCGAAAAATTCGGCTGGATTATCGCCGGCTCGAACAATTCGCGAAACAGCGGCACGCTGCAATCTTCAATCGACGCGTGGAATGCGATGACTCGCGACACCACCGAGCGATTTTCGATTAACGACGCCCGGGCTTACGCCGCAGGGTTTTCCGGAGGCGCGCGCGTCGCGATTCTGTTTGCGACGCAGTGTAACGATTGTCTGGCCGGAGTGATTGCGAGCGGCGCGGGATTCCCCGGTGGCATTGAGCCGGCCACGACGATGCATTTTCCGCTGTTCGCCGCCGCCGGCGCCGAAGACTTCAATTTTGCCGAAGTGAAGTCACTCGAAGAGAGTCTCGTGCGCGCGAACATGACTTACCGAATAGAAACATTCGCCGGGCGACATGAATGGCTGCCGTCGCCCGTAGCAATCGAAGCCGTGGGATGGATGGAGTTGATGGCGATGAAATCCGGCCGGCGCGAACGCGACCCGCAACTCATCGAAAGCTGGACGAACACGAAACTGAAGCAAGCGCGCGAATTCGAAGATGCCGGGAAACTATATGAGGCTTATCAGATATTCATGGCAATGAGTTCCGCGCTTAAGGGATTGGCGAACGTGACTGAGACCGAGAACAAAATGAATCAGTTGCGAAACAGCCGCGAAGTGCGCGACGCCATTCGGGACGAGCAGCAGCAGATCAAAAAGCAGAGAGAAATTGAAGGCCGGCTGGCTGGCCTGATTGCCGCCACCGATCGAGTGAAGCTTCAGGCTGCTGACGCCGGCGCCGCGACGAACGATCGCACAGGTGACGAGTCAATTGATACGGAAGCGCGTCTTGATGCCTTGCTGCTCGAACTAAACAAACAGGCCAAAGGCGAACCAGATACGATCACGCGTCGAATCGCTCGTCGCGTTTTGGAGGGCCAATACGTTGCCTTGTTCGAACGAGGCAACGGTCTTTTGCAGAATCAGAAGCGCTACGATGAAGCTACGCGAGTCTTCCTGCTGGCAACAAAAGTTGCGCCGGACCGTCCTAATGCTTTCTATTACCTGGCCTCGGCGTACGGCGCAAAGGGCGATAAGAAAAAGTCTTTGAAGGCTTTGCAAACTGCGGTTGATAAAGGATTTTCTGACGCGGCGGCGTTAGCAGCCAACAAGGCCTTTGATTCGATGCGCGACGATCCGCAGTTCCAGACAATTGTTAGTGCTTTGAAAACCAAGCAATAGTTTGGAACTAATTTTATCGTGAGGTTTTCTGTAGCCCAGGCGTTTACGCTTGGGTGAGATAGAGGAGGCGCGATGAAAAGCCCCATTAATGGGGCTTTCAAAAACTAAACCTCTTTCATTCCCAGGCGTAAACGCCTGGGCTACAGAAATACCGATGCAGATTGTCACGCGTCACTGTGATATAACTCAAGTCTTCAGCTCATCGACAATTTAACCTAGAGGAAGCCCATGAAAGTACTTTCAATCCTGCTTGGAGTCCTGTTGTTCGCGTTCGCGCCTGCGCGCGTGCAGGTCAAACCGGCCGACGTCGTATTCATCAACGGCAACATCTACACCCTCAACCCGAAGCACCCGCGCGCCGACGTGATCGCCGTTAAAGGAGATCGCATCGTGTTCGTAGGCTCGAACGCTGAAGCGAAAAAGTATCAGGGCGCCGGCACTCGGGTCGTCGATTTGCACGGCGCGACCGTGGTGCCGGGCATGGCTGACGCTCACTATCACTTCATCGGCGTGGGCCAACGCGAGATGAATCTCTACCTCGAAGGCATTACCAATCTCGAAGACTTCCTGGCGAAGGTGAAAGCTCGGGTCGATCAGGCGAAGCCCGGCGAGTGGGTGACGGGTCGCGGCTGGATTGAAACTTTCTGGAAGCCGCCGGTGTTTCCGACGCGCTGGGATTTAGACAAGATTGCGCCCAACAACCCCGTCTATCTGACGCGCGCCGACGGACACGGCGCAGTCGCCAACAGCGCGGCGCTGAAAATCGGCAACGTGACCAAGGACACCAAAGATCCTTTCGGCGGACAAATCCTTCACGATAAAGAGACCGGCGAGCCGGTCGGCATGTTGCTCGATGCGGCGCAGGGACTGGTCACGCGTAACATTCCGCCTCGCAGCGAGGGCGATACCGATCAGGCGATTATTCTCGCCGACAAACGCAGCATCGAGCTCGGCTGGACGCAGGTACATGATGCGGGCGGCAGTTTTGACGACGTCGATCGTTACAAGAGACTCTATGGCGAAGGCAAATTAAGAATCCGCATCTACAAAGCGGTTCATGGACCGGGACCCAGCTCAAAAAGACTCCTGAGCGAAGGTCCGGTCATCGAAGCCTTCGGCAATCGCTTCAACCTGCGCGCAATCAAGGTCGTCTCAGACGGCGCGTTGGGATCGCGCGGCGCGGCTTTGCTGGCGCCTTATAGCGACGCGCCTGACAGCAAGGGATTTCTGCGCGTGAAGGACGAAGACCTGATGCCGATGTTGAATGAGGCGCTGCAGAAAGGCATTCAGGTAGAAACTCATGCCATCGGCGACTGGGCAAATCGCTTCACGCTTGATGAATATGAAAAGGCCCTGCGGGCAGTTCCGAAAGCATCTCGCAAAATCGCCGAACCGCGCTGGCGCATCGAGCATTCACAGATCGTAAATCCGGCGGACATCCCACGCTTCGCGAAACTCGGCATCATTCCCTCGATGCAACCTTCGCACGCGATCGGCGATCTGCACTTCGCTCCCAGCCGCCTGGGCATCGATCGCTTGCAGGGCGCTTACGCCTGGAACACGTTCATCAAATCAGGCGTAATTATTCCCGGCGGTTCCGATGCTCCGGTCGAACGCGGCGAACCGATGATCGAGTTTTACGCCGCGGTCGCGCGCAAAGACATTCGCGGATATTCCGGCGAAGGCTGGCACCCTGAAGAGAAGGTTTCGCGTGAGGACGCGCTGAAGATGTTTACGATCTGGCCGGCGTTTGTAGCTTTCGAAGAGAACCTGCGCGGGTCGATCGAAGTTGGAAAACTCGCGGACCTCACCGTGCTGTCAGCGGACATCATGACGATTCCGGAGATGGATATTCTGAAGACGCGTTGCGTGATGACCGTGATTGGCGGGGCCATTGTTTTTGAAAGGGCGCCGGGATCCGCCGGAATCGAGACCGACTTCAGCGTGCTGCCGGCGACAGATCTCTGGTGGCGCAGTGATGTTGATGATGAGTGAATAGTGCTGAATGCTTGTGTTAGAATCGGACAATGTCGCAGAACCGATTGAGACGACTAACGGAATCCTACTGATCCCCCGTACCGACGAGGCGATGAGTCATCATTGGTTGACGAAATTGGTGAATGGCAGAATTAGGAGCGGAGACGTTTCGCCAAAGACCCGAGTGTTACAATCGATTTTGCTGATAGGCCACGCCGATGACAACAACCGTTAAGGCCATTTACGGGCGAGGCGCTCTGCTACTTACTGAACCAATCGAGTTGGAAGACGGAACGCGGGTTGACGTGATCGTAATAACGCCGGAACCCGACAACGGTGATCAGGTGGGCGCCGATAATTCACGAGCTGCCCTGGAAGATCTAATCGAACAGTGCGCGATCGATACGGGCATTCCTGACTTGGCTCAGCAGCACGACCATTATCTTTACGGAACCCCCAAACAAAAGTAAATGTTCAAAGTGTTCGTGGACACTGCTGCTTGGGTAGCATTGCTGAACACCCGAGACGAACTCCATCAGGCAGCGCAACGCCAAATGCAGGAGTTGCAACGCCAGAGCACGTCCCTTATGACAACCGACTTTGTTTTGTTGGAATTGGCAAATATGTTCTCCGCACTGCCATGGCGTCAACAGGTAATCAGATTTCTCGATGGCTTACGAAGTATGCCAAATCTTCACATTGTTTCAGCTGATGCGGTGCTCCTAAGCCAGGGATGGAATCTCTTTCGCAATCGGGCAGATAAGGAATGGAGCCTGACAAATTGCACTAGCATCTTCGTCATGCAAATTGAGCAGATCCAATCGGTCTTCACTTCAGATCATCATTTCAAACAAGCGGGACTTACTAAGTTGCTTTGACGCTCTGCCGGTTGCACCAAAGGAAACAACATCAGTCCAATCACTTTCAAAATCCTGATCAGTCTGGGAATCATCGTCGTCGCGACGGTGCATGGCTACGGCGCGGCGTGGCTGGCGATCTGGATGCTGTTTCATCCCTATCGAGCGGTCAAGATTTTCGGCATAACGATCTGGCCGCAGGGAATGATCCCGAGACATCGCGCGCGGCTCGCGCAATCAATTGGAAATGCCGTCGGCAACGAACTGGTTTCGCAGGAGACAGTGTTCGACGCGCTGTTTGAAACCGGATTTTTCGGGCGCAAGATCGAAGGCTTCGTCACGTCGTACACGCAGGAAATGTTGTCGACCGCCTATCCTTCGCTGCTGGAAGCAATCCCTCGCGGCGCGCGCGCGCCGGTGCTCGACACGATTTCAGCTCTGCAGCTGCGACTCGCGGAACATATCGCTTCCGTTTTGAAAAGCGATCAGACAGCGCAGGCGATCGAAACTTTTGTTGATCGGCAAATCGATACGTTACTCGAGCGGCGACTGGAGGAAACCGTCAGCGAAGAGACGTTCGCCCTGATCCGCAACTTCGCGGAAGAGCGCTTTCAGGCATTTGTCAGCGCCGAACAGTTCGAAGCCAAGGTCACATCCTTTATCGGCGATCGCATTGACGACCTCGCGCGGACAGATGCGACGCTCGCGGAAATGTTCTCACCGCAAACCGTGGCGCTAATCAAAGAGCGCATAGATCAACAGGTGCCGCCGATCGTGCATCATTTGGCGGATATAGCGACGAGCCGGGCAACGCGTTTGCGGATCGGCGCGCTGATCAAACGCGAAGTCGACGAGTATTACGAACGGCTCTCGTTCATCAAAAAGATTTTTATTTCGCGCGAGCGCATCTATTACGAAGTTGACGACCTGGTCAACAACAACCTGCCGCACCGGGTGGAAGAATATCTGCGGGGCGAAGCATTCGCCGAAGACGCCACCGTGTTTCTCAACTCGACAGTTGACAGTTTCATGGAGCGTCCTCTGAAAGATCTAATCGGGCAGCTTTCGCCTGACAACTTCGCGACGATCAAGCAACAAGCCGTCGTCCGTTTTATCGCGATGCTGCGAACGCCCGAGTTGGCTGGTTCGATCAATACGTACCTGGCGGACGCAATCGATCGTTTACAACCGCGCACCCTGCGCGAACTGCTCGAGACGCTGAATCCGGATTCGGCCGCGCGGGTAAAAGCGTTTCTGACCAAGAGCTTGCTGACGGTTCTGGCGCGTGACGATACCGCGCGGACAATCAATTCAATTCTGAGTGCCCAGATAGAAAGATTTCTGATCACGCCGATTGGCCGTCTGGCCGATCACATGCCGGCCGGCGCCATCGAGAAAGCTTCGGCGGCGCTGACTGAAAAAATTGTAGCTTCCGCGCGCGAACGTTTACCGGCGGCGATTGCCGAATTCGACGTCGGCGGCCTGGTGCGGCAAAAGGTTTCGGATTATCCGATCGCCAAGCTGGAAGCGCTGGTGCTTTCAGTGGCGAAACATCATTTGAAAACGATCGAATTGTTTGGAGCGCTAATTGGATTTTGGATCGGCGTGGGACAAGCGATCTATTTTTGGTTTACCTACGTGCCGAAGTAATTTGGAGTGCGCCGGCAAAGCGAAGCGGCGACGGCGCTTTTGATAAGTTCTTGGTGTGCGCTGGAAATGATCCAAAGCGCCGTCGCCGCTTCGCTCTGCCGGCGCACTCCAAATTTTCCTGTTGACAATCCATTGATTAATAGAATAAACATTTGTCTCGTTTGAAAGGAGTCATTCGCGAATGACCTACGTCGTTACTGAGCCGTGCGTGGATTGCAAGTACACCGACTGCGCCGCGGTTTGTCCAGTTGAAGCCTTCCATGAAGCGCCTGATATTCTTTATATCAACGCCGACACTTGCATCGATTGCGACGCGTGCGTTCCTGAGTGTCCGGTGGAAGCGATTTATGCCGATAACAATTTGCCCGAGAACTATAGCGAGTGGCTGGACAAAAATATTAGCGAAGCGCCGAACTTCCCGGTGATCAGCCAAAAGGTTCCGGCGTTGTTCGGACCGAACTGCAAAGGCCAACCTGAAGGGTGATTTGAGTTAGTTACTGAAGGCGTCTTCCACCGCCGGAGACTACAGATCATCCAGCCCAAGCTTTTCAAAGTCATTCAAGACCTGTTGTGCTTCCAGGGAAGCGAACTCAGTCGCTTGCCGCTCGAGCGCTTGCCGCGCAACCATCGCGTCCACCGGATCGCGGAGCAAAGCAATCAGCAGCGAGGTAGGTAATTGGGTGAGTGCCTCCTGGGCCAAAGCGCGCACGACTACATTGTTCGCGCGGCCCAACTCGGCCATCTCGCTGGGCGCCAGACGATCAGGCAGAAGCGCTGCCAGCGCATCGACTTGCGCAAAATCTTTGCGCGCGTGCGCGCGTTCAATCAATTGAGCAAAGACTTCTGCCGATTGCGTCTGCTGGCTGAGCACGTTGGCGCAGGCATCTGCGAGACGGCGCGCTTCGCGCCCGCCTTCCCGGCCCGCCGCCTGCTCGACCTGACCGGCATGTTCATCGAGCGCTGCCAAAAGCTGGCTCAACTCCTGATCGGCTCGCGGATCGTAAGGCGTCGACCGCTGTACTTGTGCAGTTGACCCTGGGGTTGAGGATTGCCAGGCGCGCTCAACTAAATTTCTTGTCGTGGTCCGCAAGTGGTTCCAGGCGTTTGCGACTCGCGGGCCAAAATCTTCAATCATCATTACGAATTCACTGTTCGATTCCCGATTAATTTCGCCTTAATGCTTTCGCGGCGATTGTACTACAAGCGCTACTAGAAATCTGACAATGCTGGTAAGCTTAGCCCATCCCGCGCCGGTATTCCCGTAGCGCGCATCAATTCTAGAAGGTCATAAATAATGGCGATCAGCGAGCAATTGTTGGAGATTTTGGTTTGTCCGGCGTGCCGGGCAAAGGTCGAATTACAGCCCGATGGCGGCGGCTTGAAATGCGTCGAGTGCAAGCGCGTCTACCCGATTCGCGATGACATTCCGGTGATGCTAATCGACGAAGCGAAGATCGAAGATGAATAGGTACGCATGCTTCCAGCATGCTGTTTATAGATCCTCGTGAATTTGCACACCCGAGGCGTGCCTACCGAATGAACAGCCTTCGGCAAATAATTGAAACGTCGCCGAGCGTCCGGCATTTGGGATTTGCCGGCACTCAGGAGGATTCTGCGCCGCAGCCTCTGGCGCCGGCGCGTTGGGACTGGTCGAGCGTGCGGAACGTGCTGATAGTTCGGCTGCGCTCGATCGGCGATACGGTTTTGGTGACGCCTTCGCTTTTTGCTTTGCGCAGATTTTTGCCGCAGGCCCGGATTGATATTCTGCTGGAAGATTGGGTCGCGCCGGTGCTCGAAGGATCGACGCTGGTCGACCACATCATCGCGATTCCAAAGCAAAGCAACACGGCGCGCGCGCGCGTTGCTCGTGAGCTGCATCGCACAAAGTACGACGTGGTTTACAACTTACACGGCGGAACCACTGCGACGTTTCTTGCGCGCGCCAGCGGCGCAAAACATCGCGTGGGCTTTGCGCACTATCAATACGCGCGGCTGCATAATCACGTCGCGCCTTCGCCGCAGGAAATCTGGCACAGACCAACGTTGCATTCGGTCGAACAGCAACTGGCCGTCATCGGTTGGACCGGCGTGCCGGTAACTGATCGGCCGGCGACGCAACTTGCAGTGACTGAAAGAGCGACGCAATCGATCCGCGAACGACTCGCCGCGAACAAAATCGATGACGGACAGCCGTTCGCCATGATTCATCCGGCGGCGGCCCTGGACACCAAACAATGGGCCACGGAAAATTTCGCGCGAGTCGCCGAAGAGATCGCCGCGCGCGGGCTGACGCCAATCGCAATAGTCTCGGCGAAGGAAAAGCAGGTGCTGGCGTCGCTGTCCAAACAGTCGGCATCACTGGTTATCGGCTTTGACGATCTCTCTTTGCCCGAGGTGACCGCGCTGGCGGCGCAGGCGCGTTTGTTCGTCGGCAACGACAGCGGCGTTGCTCACATCGCGGCGGCAACCGGCACGCCGTGCGTAGTTATTTTTGGATCGTCGAATGTAGATCACTGGCGGCCCTGGACGACTAATCAAAACGAAGTTGTCCGCGAAGAGATGACCTGTCAGCCGTGTCACGGATACTTTTGCGCTGAGTTCGAAAAGCCCGAGTGCATCCTGCGCGTTCCGGTTGAACGCGTCGTCGGAGCAATTGATCGAGTACTGCGTGGTACAGTTTGACTCCCTCTCGCTTTGGGAGAGGGTTGGGGTGAGGGCCTAGCACAAACTGCAACCATAAACTGCTGGGGCTTCAGCCCGCAATTCCGTTCAGAATTCTTCGCATCGGCGTTGAAGAATTGACTGTTGGCTCGTCTCGATACCGGCTAAAGCCCGGTAAATAATTTCGAGCTTGCCGTACTAGCCCTCACCCCGACCCTCTCCCAAAGGGAGAGGGAGGCAAAACTGTACTACTATCGAATAATGCGAGCAGTTGAAAATAGTTGAGACCTGAGCGTTCGCATCGACTTAATCTTGATCAACCTAACTAAAAACCGAGCGGATGAAATTTTAACCAAGGCCCGCGATTGCCACATTGTGGTCCTGGGCGACGTCATGCTTGACGAATTCATCTGGGGAGAGGTCACCCGCATCTCTCCGGAAGCGCCGGTCCCAGTGGTTAACATTCAGCGTGAATCGACCCGGCTCGGCGGCGCGGCGAACGTCCTCGCGAATGTTACGGCTCTCGGCGCGACAGCGAGCGTCATCGGGATTGTGGGAAATGATTCCGCGGCCCAGAAACTTCGCGAAGGCGTTAGCCGCATCGGCGGCGTCCAAACCGACGATACGCTGATTGAAGATGAAATACGCCCAACGACAATCAAGCTGCGGATCATCGCGCACAATCAAATGGTAGTGCGCGCGGACCGCGAGCATCGCGCTCACGTCAACGGCAAAGTGGAAGAGCGCATCATCGCCACGGCGAAGAAAGCGATTGCCGGCGCCAACGCGCTGGTGGTTTCGGATTATGACAAAGGCGTGATCACGCCGCGGATCCTTTCCGAGGTTTTGCCGGCTGCGTACGGCCGCATCCCTGTTTTAGTGGATCCAAAGATGCGCAACTTCAGCTCTTATCGTCCGGCAAATCTGGTCACGCCGAATCATCATGAAGCGCTCCGGCTGGCAAACCTGGAAGAAGATAACGACGACACACTGCAACAAGCGGCGCGAATGATTAGAGAGATGATCGCGTGCGATGCCGTTCTCATCACCCGCGGCGAGCGCGGCATGATGCTGGTTGAAGGAGACGCCCCGCCCGTTTCCGTCGAAACCGCGGCCCGCGAAGTGTTCGATGTCACCGGCGCCGGCGACACGGTAATTGCTACGCTGGCAGCCGCACTGGCCGCTGGCGCATCCATGACTGAGGCAGCAGTGTTGGCAAATCAAGCGGCTGGAATTGTGGTCGGCAAGGTGGGAACGGCAACGGCGAACTCGGAAGAGATTCTTCACTCTTTGGGATGAACAAAATGAATTGTAATAAGCGAAAGTTTCTTTCGGTCCTGATTGCAGGTTTGATCTTAACCTCGGGCTTGACGGCATCAGCGGGTCGCGTCAGTGCGCAGTCTGAGCTTCGCCCCGCACCCGCACAAACGCCTTCCACCGTAACCACTTCCGCGACGCGCTCGACTGCATCTTCAAATGCGCCCGTGACCCTGGCCGAGCTGCGTTCGCGTATCGAAGAAATCACGCGGCAGCCGGCGCTCGAACCAGGATTCTTCGCGGTTAAGATCGTTTCACTCGACACCGGCCAGCTTATTTTCGAACAGAACGCGAATAAGTTTGTCAGGCCGGCATCAAACATGAAGCTTTACACGGTCGCGACGGCGTTTGATCGGTTGACGCCTGACTATCGCTTCATCACCTCGGCCTACGCCAAAGAGAAGCTGGACGACGACAAGATAAAAGGCGATCTCGTCATCTACGGTCGTGGCGACCCTTCGATCGCGGCGCGCTTCAATAACGGGGACTACTTCAAAGGCATCAACGATCTTGCTGATCGCATCGTGGCCGCCGGAGTGAAGCGCATCAAAGGCGATCTGGTCGGCGATGAAAGTTATTTCAACGGCGCCCCCTTCGGCAGCGGCTGGGAGTGGGAAGATCTGACGTGGTCGTATGGCGCGCCCGTAAGCGCGCTGACCATCAACGACAACGCGATCGATTTGAATGTGAAGCCGGGCGCGAGCGTGGGCGCGCCGGTAACTTTTGTTACGGGCCCACCCGCCGCATCGTTCATGACGATTGTGAATCGCGCCACGACTTCGCCGCGTGGATCGCGCAGCGACTTGCGAATCTATCGGGGATTAGGAGCAAACACGCTCGAGCTTTCCGGAACCCTGCCGTTGGGCGATGCCGGATATGCCGGCGACGTCGCGATTCCTGATCCGGCGCTGGCATTCGTTTCGATGTTGCGAGATGCATTGATCAAGCGCAGCGTAAAGATCGACGGCCGGGTGCGAACAGTTAACGCGCGAGCCGGAGGAAGCATCGGTCCCGGCGCTTCATCAACCTCGCCCGATCAGCCGGCGAATGCAGTAAGCAATCCGATCGAAATCGCCAGCCTGTCGTCATTGCCGTTCAATACAATTGCGGCCCAAACGCTCAAGCCGAGTCAGAATCAATACACCGAGTTGATCCTGCGAACGCTGGGCAGAACGCAGCCGCAAGCTGCGGTTGCAACCGGCCGTGTCAGGGACGATGAAGAAAACGGACTCGAGATCGTGAAGAGTTTTCTGCGCCAGGCCGGCGTTACCGACAACGAAGTTCACCTCAACGACGGCTCAGGTTTATCGCGTAACGATTTGATTTCTGCTAACACCACGATCGAGTTGCTGACGTTCATGTCCAGGCACAAGTACTTCGCGCAGTTTCGCGAGGCGCTGCCGATCGCCGGTGTGGACGGCACGCTGCGCTCACGCATGCGCGGGACTCCGGCCGAAGGCAACGTGCGCGCGAAGACCGGCTCGCTGAGTTCGGTCGCTTCTTTGTCGGGCTACGTCACGACGGCGGCCGGTGAACATCTCGTGTTCTCGATGATGCTTAATAATTATCCGGATGCGGCGGCCGTGCGCCGAGATTCCGTCGATGCGATCGCGGTTTTGTTGGCGTCGTTTTCAGGAAAGACGCAATAATTGGTAATGCCAAGCCATATTTTCCCGCGTGACTTGGAAGCCTGCGATGTTAACGTGGCAGGCTTAAGACGCTTCTATCGATCTCATTCAAATGCCCCAAAGGTTCTGGACATCCTCGCCTCCAGGTCAAATGACTCGCGTGTCACTACTGTTAGCAGTCTAGTAGCGCGTTTGACGAGAGCCGGCTTCGCTATAACCCGTCCAGAAGTAATGGATGTTTTTAAGGCGCTTGAGAGCTTTAACTGTGGAAAGCTCATAAGAGAGAAGTCTATAGTGTCCCGAGCTGACCGAGCGTCGAGGTTTGAGTGGAGGGTTTAGCCTTGTTATTGTCGGCAGGAGAGCCGCTGATAAAAAGCTACGGTAACCCTTTTCAGGTTGTTGACCGCTTTCCTCGCGGAATCGCAGAAGCTCATGGTTGGCGAAGCCTGTCGTCCCGACACGAACCTGATGCGCAAATCGTTCGCTGAGCAGATCAAGGACTATGCGCCCGATGTCCGCGACGTTAACGACAAGGACGGAATTCTGAATCTGCTGCGCGCGACGATGGACGAGAGCGAGGCGAAACTTTTGGCGGCCGGTGACGAGCTGCAAAAAACGATGAAGCGTTTTGATGGTTAAGGAAATGACTAAACTCGCTTTCATGTCGTTTGCGATCGCCCACGAAATGTATCACCGCGGCCAGTTAACTGTTTATGAACGGCTGCTCGGGATTGAGCCGGCGTTGACACAACGGTTCCGGAAGGCCTTCGGCGAATCACCTCCTTAATTTGGAGTGCGCCGGCAGAGCGAAGCGGCGACGGCGCTTTGGATGCTGTGCGCCCTCGCTCGGCACGTATCCCACTTTGTGGTTTTTCTTCGCGAAACTTTGCGCCTTTGCGACTTGGCGTGAGGGAATCGATCAAAGCAGACCAGTTTCACGCAAAGGCGCGAAGACGCAAAGTTTCGCAAAGACAATTAATCTGGTTCGCTATGCTTGATTCTGTTGAAGGTTAAATCCAAAGCGCCGTCGCCGCTTCGCTCTGCCGGCGCACTCCAAAAAATGCGTTTCACAAAATTCCAGGGCTTTGGCAATGACTACCTCGTGTTCGAGGCAGATCAACTTGCCGACGTCGCCGACCTCAGCGACTTTGCCAAACGGATCTGCAGTCGTCATTACGGCGCCGGCGGGGACGGAATTGCCATCGTGCGCCCATCCGAAGATGACGCGTCCGATTTCAACGTGCGCATCTTCAACCCGGACGGCAGCGAAGCGGGCATGTCCGGCAACGGCACGCGCTGCGCCGCTTCCTACTTGTTCTTTCATGGTCTGTGGTCGCAGGAACATTTGCGTCTGCAAACGCGCAACGGCGTCAAACGCTATACGCTGCTGGAACGTTCCGACAAATCGTTTCTGTTCCGCTCTGAGCTTGGTCAACCGAAATTCGACAACGCTTCGGTTCCCATGCTGACAGACGCGCCGCTTGAGCAAGTGATTGAATATCCCTTGCTGGTCGCAGGCGAAACTCTTCAGGTCACCGCCCTGCTTATAGGCAATCCAAACTGCTGCGTTTTCGTCGAAGACTTCGACGCCGTTGACTGGCGGCGCCTCGGACCGCTAATTGAAAATCATGAGCGCTTTCCCGAGCGCACGAACGTCATCTTTATTCGAGTGCGCGATCGCAGCAACATCGAAGAGCGCATCTGGGAACGAGGCGTCGGCGAGACTGAAAGTTCCGGCACGTGTTCATGCGCCGCGGTCATTGCTTCAGTCATCAACGGCAAAACTGATCGCACCGTGAATGTGCACGCGCCGGGCGGCTTGCTTCCCATAAAATGGCGGGAAGACAATGAAGTTATTTTGACCGGGACTGCCGGCGTGGTTTACAGCGGCGAGTGGCTTGTGGATTAATATAGCCAGAGTCTCGGTCCAAAGGTGCGTGCCCCTTGCAAGGTTTTTCCCCATTAACAATCAGGCTTCTTTTTCTACTTTTCTGCGCGCTCCTTTTCGCCGGTTGCACCAGCAAGGCCACCCCGCCTCCGGTTGTCATTCCCGAAAAACCAAAACCACCGACCGCGGTTCCAATGTGGCTCGGCAACGGCGAGCGAAATTTTTATGGCACCGGTCCGTGGAAGGACGGACAGCTCAGCGTGGTTTGGGAATTCGAAACCGGCTTTATCAGCGGCCGGCTGCACAAAGATCCATGGGGCGGAACGTCCTGGCCGGGCCAACCTTCGGTGAGTGACGACCGCGTTTATTTTCCGTCGGCGGACGGCACGCTCTACTGTCTGAATAAAAACGACGGCACGGTCATTTGGAAATTCAAAGGCAAAGACAGCTTCAAAGCAACGCCGGCCGTCTTTGGTGATCGTATCGTCGCCAGCGGCTTGGATCATCATGTCTATTGTCTTAATGCCAACGACGGCAGCGTGGTTTGGGACTACGAAACCGGATTCGAAGTTGACGGCTCGACGATTCTGTCTGATGGCAAGCTCTATTTCGGCGGCGAGGATCGCAACTTTTATTGTTTGAATTTTGCGGACGGCTCGCTGGTCTACAAAGTGCCGGTCGGATCAGTCGAAGCCAGTATCACGATGAAGGACGGCCGCATCTATCTCGGCACTGAAGGCGGCGATCTGTATTGCATCAATCCGGCGGACGGCAGTTTCATTTGGAAGACAAGGATCGGTGTTGATTCAGATTCGACGCCGGCCGTCGCGAACGGCATGCTCTACACCGCCGCGGAAGATGGTGTCGTGCGCGCCTACAAAGCGGACAACGGCGAACTGATTTGGACTTTCGTGACTGACGGCGCGCACATTGGCAGCGCCGGCGAACACATCGGCATCTGGGCCAGTCCAATTTTAGTCGATGGAAGAATCTATATCGGCGCAAGTAATCACTATCTCTATTGCCTGACAGCAGACAAAGGCGAAGTTGTTTGGAAGTACAAAGCGCGCGCCGCGATCTGGGGCTCATCGCCGGTCGTCGATGGCCGCGTCGTGTTCGGCGATAAAGCCGGATGGATGCACATGCTGAACGCCGGCGATGGCACGCTGATTTCAGAGTTGAAGATCGGCGATAATATTAATTCGACTCCGGCGGTGCTCGACGGCCGCATTTACATCGGAGCTTTCAATGGCAAATTATATTGCCTTGAACCGGATCCATCGGTGACGCCGGAGCCGTCGCCGTCACTTATGCCAAAGAGGTCGCGACGCTGAATGCTGGGAGCGCGGACGTCCTCGTCCGCAATGAGCGCGAAGCGCGAACGGTTTGTTTGGTATTTACTGGTAAATGATTGAGCCTGAGACAGCGGACGGAGACGTCCGCTTTCCCAGGAAGTAACGAATGCTGCTTTTAATCGACAACACAATTGAAGGTGTGGGCTCAAGCCCGCGCGAAATTCGCGCGGCGCTGGATAAGATCGAACCGGACCTACGCGTGGTGACTGAGCCCTTTCAAAACATCACGCCCGAGTTCGTCAAGACCCTCGCGCCGTCGCACATCATTCTCAGCGGACAGAGTCATCCGTGGGATAAGTATTCACCCGAATCTCTGGCCGGCGTCTTTTACGTGATTCGCCAGGCGCCGAAACCGATACTCGGCGTGTGTGGCGGACAGCAACAGATGGCGCTCGCCTTTGGCGCGCGAGTTGATTTGATTGAGCGCGTCGCGCCCGGCGAAGGCTACGACGGCGCCTTCCGCGAGCGAGGTTTTTGCAATGTCCATCTGGATGCCGAAGATAAGGGTGGACTGTTTGAAGGCTTGCCTGAAACCCTGACCGTCTGGGAGTCGCACTGCGATGAAGTGAAGGATCTACCTGCGGATTTCGTCTGCACGGCGACAAACGACGTCTCAGACATTCAGGCGATGCAGCACACTTCTTTGCCGCTCTTCGGCGTGCAGTTCCACCCGGAATTGTTCGATGAAGAGCATCCGCACGGCCGCACAATCCTCGAAAATTTTCTGAAGCTTTAGTAGCACCGACAGAAGGAATGAATTAGACAGGATTAACAAGATTTACATGTAAAGCAGAGTCTCAAAGATCTCGGGCGAGAGCCAGGTTCTTTGCCTGCTTGATAAATTATGTGACTCATGTAAATCCTGTCTATTCATTTCCAAAAGAGAGTCGCTTTCAGTCTGTGCCACTACACCACATTCACGCTCTCACCGGATGATCTCGCGCGAATGAGTAAGCACACCAGGCTGAGATGACGTGAATGATCAAACCGAAAAAGCCCACCGAGCCAATCCACGAGATACCGAAGATGAGCATCCAGATGAGTCCAACCAGAATCCGGCCGTTATAGATTTGGCCCAGTCCGGGGATTAATAAGCTTAGTACGCCGGCAATCAAAGGGTTCCGCATTGGTTTTTCCGTCCTCAGCGGAAACATACGACGAGGAGTGGACGAAGGTTCGCCTTTATGTTTGGTCTGCTGGGGCGAGATGCGGAAAAGAAATAGTGCGGTTGTTCAGGGCACCCGCACAAAGACAGCTCTGCTTGACATGATCGTGCTCCGGCCACGCGTTTCTGTCGCGCGAGTGAGTGTTTGCAGGTCGGCTGAGAGTACCCACTCCTCGCGAGTTTCAAATTGAAAATTCATCAATCCTCTGGGCTGGGTCAGCAATATCCTCACGAGCTTTCTGCCTTGCCAAAAGGTCTTGGGTGCGGGATCGCCGGGTGACACTCGGCGATCAATCCCGGGCCGGCCATCGGTGTAGTAGACAACTTGTTCGTTGATCTCGCGCTTTTTCAGTTTGTATCGCGTCGAGAATATGATTTGCGGTTCCTGGTGCTCAATCGTCAAAAGGTGATCGGTGACATCTGAGCCGATGGTGCTTCTTGAATTATCCAGCGTCCACTTGCCGCTGAGATCGGGCGTCGCGTTCACCGGTTTAGGTGTTTGCGCGAAACCGGGCAACCCCGCCGTGAGCAAAAACAGAATAATTGCTATCCGCCTCATATCAACAAAAGCACTATTGATGAGGATCGTTTCTCCTTACTCTACCGCGGCGTCACATCGACGATCTCGCCGCCGAATGCGCGCAGGACTTTTTGCACGGCGGGATTTTGCGCGGCCGCCTGGCGCGCTCGTTGTTTTGAACGGCGCTGCTCCTCTTCAGGCGAGGCGGGCGCATCATCGCTCTCGCCGTCACTTACCGTAAATCGAATTCCCACCTCGCGTCCGCAAACTTCGGCGCAAACCTCACGCAGAATCCTGGCGTTGTCGGATTTTGCCAGCGTGTCCCGGGAATGCTTTGCGTTCGGTGAGAACTCAATCAGAAGCTCGTCGCCTTCCAGTTGGACCTTGGACGCCGCTTCGATCGAAGCGATCAGCATTGGGCGCTTCTTCTTCTGAAGTTCCGCTTTAATTTGATCAGCCACAGTTCCGCCGCTTGCGCTTGCCGGCGAGGCAGTCAGATCAGCGGGCGCGGATTGATCCATCGCGATGGGCGGCGAATCATTCAACGGCTCGCTTGCGCGAGTGCTGCCGGAACTGCTCGCGCTCCGGTTTCCCCCGGCCGAAGCCGATCGCGCACCCGTGTTGGCCGCGCCACCCGGCGCACTCTGCGGACTCTTCCTCTCCGCCGGCGGCCGGCCGGTGCGCAACGCGCTCTCAAGCTCGGCGATGCGCGCCACCAGTTCGCTCAAAGGCGCGAGCCGCCGCATCTCCATCAATTTCACCAAACCCACCTCAACCTGATAACGCGGGTTGGCAGCCTCTTTCAGACTTGCTTCAGTCTCCGCCAGCGAATGAAAGAAGCGCACCAGATCCGTTTCCGAAAACAGAGCGGCTTGTTGTTCCAGGGCATCGGTTTGCGCTGACGATGAATCAAGCAGCTTTGGATCGCCGGAAACTTTGACAACCAACAAGTCGCGCAAATGGCCCAGCACGTCGCGACAAAAATTGCGCAAGTTGTGTCCGCGCATCACTAAGTCATCGACGATGGCCAGGGCCTCGGCCGGTTTGTGTTCGGCGATGCCATGAACTACGCGCGCCAGAACGTCGGCGCCCGCAATGCCCAAAGCCTTCTCGACATCTTCGGGCTTAATTTTATCGCCGGCGAAACTGATCACTTGATCGAAGGCTGATTGGGCATCGCGCATCGACCCATCACCCGCCCGGGCGATCTCCCGAATAGCCTCGTCCGAAATCGAAATCTTTTCAGCTTTCGCAATTAGATTCAGCCGCTCGGCGATCTTGGCCGTAGCAATCGTGCGGAACTCAAACAGTTGGCAGCGTGAGGCAATCGTCTCAGGAACTTTGTGCGCGTCGGTGGTCGCCATGATAAAGACGACGCTGGGCGGCGGCTCTTCAACCGTTTTCAGCAGCGCATTGAACGCTGAAGTCGAGAGCATATGGACTTCGTCAATGATAAAGACCTTATAGCGATCGCGCGCAGGCTTGATGTTGATACCCGTGATGATCACATCACGCACGTCGCCGACGCCGGTGTTCGAAGCGGCGTCGATTTCCAGTACGTCCATTGAACGGCCTTCGGCGATTTCACGGCAGGACGCGCAGGCGTTTTCATCAATCGGCGCGCACGGCGTCGCCGTCGGTTGATCTACTTTGTGGCAATTCAACGCGCGCGCCACGAGTCGCGCCGTGGTGGTCTTGCCGACACCGCGCGCGCCGGAAAAGAGATAGGCATGATGCAGGCGATCATGCGCGATCGCATTCTGTAGCGTGCGGGTCAGCACTTCCTGGCCCGTAACGTCTTCGAATTTTTGCGGGCGCCACTTGCGGGCGATGACTTGATAGGACATAAGCGGTGGTCTGTTAGTTTGACACCTGACTTCTTGTTAGCTGCGGCTTGGGATACTTTTTCAAAAGTTTCCAGGCAATGATCAGGCTGCCGTCAGTGTCCTGGCGAACAACTTTGAAGGCAAACAGGGCGTCCGACTCGTCAAAGTTAATTGAACGCCCGACGTATGTCGCGCCAACTTCAACCGCTAATCGCCTCTTATAAGACATGCCATCGATCATTATCCCTTCGGAAGTCCGTCGTTGTTCCAGGCGGGCAGCGGGTTCGTCAGTCACAGCATTGTATTTCGCCAGAAACATGACGCCGGGAAGTTCGGTCGACACTTCTTCCAGCCGCGCCCCCTCGTATTTCGCAAGCATTCCGTAGCTGGCCCCGCCGAAACCACCGATGTGCAAGTACCCCTGCCCAAGGCCAATGTCAGTCCCATTACCGTATTCGTGCGATTGCTGGGTGAATGAATAATAAGCACCACCACCGCGAACCGTCAGCGCCGCTTTCTTATTCGCGTCTGGATCATAGACTTCCCGGGGCAACAGCCTGATTAAGCCAGTATCAGGCTGGGCCAGAAACTCTGCATACGCCGCACGATCTTCCGCCGTTGGAGCCAGAAACTTTTTTTCGAGTTTTGCCAGCTCAGCCCGTTTTGTCTCGATATCTCTTAGGACATCATCTCGCGACTCGGTTTGACCAAATGCGATCAGGGAAGAAGTGGCAATCAAAAGTGTTGCTGCAAGAATTCGTTTCATCGGAAGTTTCTCCATTCAATTGATGCGTCAAAAGACGAGGAGAGATGCGACGGCCTTTTGGACTTACTAATACCTGCCTATCAATCTCGGCGTTCCGAATTGCTTCAACATCTTCCAGGCGATTATGACACTCCCATCTGTGTCTTCACGAACAACTCGAAAGGCGACCAGGACGTCGGATTCACTGTAGTTGATCGAGCGCAGCACATAGGTGGCGCCTACTTGAATCGGAAGTATGCTCCTATAAACCTGGCCATTAACAGTCACCCCTGCACGAAATCGGCGAAACTCGTTGCGGGCCTCTGCTTCTCTTCGCGGCGGTTTGTAAGCGCGCATAAACTCGGTCCGGAGATCGCTGGTAACCGCGTCAAGCGGCAGCTCGCTCAGGTTCGTCAACATGCCAAAATCGGCGCCGGCAAAACCGACCGAAAGCTGATGACGCGGCGGCACCTCTGTCCCGTCATAAAAACTGATCGTGGTACTTAACTCGAGATCGGATCCGTACCCGTATTCGTGGCTGAGGTTAGAGAAAGAATAGTAGGCGCCACCTCCGTTGATCTTCACCAGCGGCTTGCTATAAAACTTCGACTGCTGAAACGTGCGGGGCAACAATCGAATCAGGCCGGTGTTCGATTGACTGAGAAAACTTGCGTAATTCGCACGGTCCCCGGCGGATGGCGCCAGCGGTCCCCTGGTCAAAACGCGAGCCTCGCGTGCGGGACGATTTAGGTTCGGATTCCGCTCCACCCAGCTGCCTGGCAAGTTATCCCTGAAGTCGCCGTAGAGTGGCTGCTGCGGGTTCTGCCGCTGGCCGACGGATGTCGCGGCCGTAAGTGAAAAGGTTGCGATGAACAAAACGGAAGCGAAGGTTTTCATCGGTGTTCCTTTGCTTTGTTAGCGCCTTAGTTATTCCGCGCCAACTGTGGCGTAGCAAAGCCTTCAGAAGTTTCCAAACAATGATGAGGCTGCCGTCGCTTTCTTCGCGCACAACGTGAAATCCTACCAGCACGTCCGACACGCCGTAATTGATTGAGCGCAACACGTAAGTAGCGTCCGATTGAGCTGGAAGCCTTTGGTTGTAAGTTTGACCGTCGATGATGATCCCTTTGCCGAGTCTCTGGTATTCAACACGCGCTTGCGACTCTTTGCGAGGGGTTTCATAAGCCAGCATGAAAGCCAGACGCGGATCTTCCAACGTCAAGTCTGCCAATGGTACGTCGCCAAGATTGGTTAGCATTCCAAAGTCGGCTCCCGCGAGACCAACCGAGAAACTTTTATGGGGCGGCAGTTCGGTCATTCTGTCCGGTGTCCCTTTAAATACCTGAGTGACGGAAAACTCCAAATCGGACCCGTATCCGTATTCATGTGTCCGATAGTGAAATGAATAGTAAGCGCCGTCGCCGCGAATTGCCGGACGCTCTCCCCTGAAAGCGAAAACTGACTTTGGATTATTCCTGGGCAACAAGCGAATCAGGCCTGTGTTTCGCTCCGCCAGAAAACCTGCGTAGGTGTTTCGATCTTGATCAGACAGCGCGAGGGGACCTTTCTCCACCACGCGAGGCTCACGCATCGGGCGGCTGCCCCTCTCCCAATTCCTTTCGGGTGGTTCTATTCCGTGCGCTGGAAAATCGAATGGCGGGTTTGCAGCTTGTTGTGCGGTCGTAAAAGTTGCCGATAGCAGAACGATTAGAGAAGCAACCGAAAACGCCAGCAATTTTCCAACTGTTCTCACTGACACCTTAAAGCACCATTTCGTTTTTTCTAGTCAGACTTCGGACTTACCCGCAACACACGCGGCTCTGGCTACCGTTGCTCCGTTCCCGGCCTGGCGGGGTTCACCGAGCCTACGTTGTGCGGAGCCCGAAGTCTGATGAGTCATTGTAGATTTCCGATTGACAATTGTCGATTGAGGTCAGTACCGGGAGCGGTAGCAACCGGGTCGCAGCTTATCTAACAATCGAGATTGGCGGCATGTGACCCGGTCGCTACCGCTCCCGGTACTGACTCCAGGTCACACAGCCGTCTTACGATGCGCGAACATGCGCAACAAGCCGTTGATGCCGAGATGCAACAAGAGATAGACGACAATCGCAATTATCAGCGGCAGCATGAGCGTATGACCACCATCGGTGCTGGGACTGGAAACGATACCGCGAAACGGACGATAGAAGGGATCGGTTACCGCCACGATGAACTGCACGAAGCCGGCGCTGCTGCGCGCCGCCATCAAAGCTAACAGAAAGCGCAATCCCAACAGCGCATAAAGCACAAAGAAAAGATAGTCGATGATTTGTGAAACTCGCGCGACGCCGCGCGCGCGTTCAACTTCGCGCTCAGTTTCGACTACTTCATTGACTGCTTTCGCGCGAAAATTACTGGCGACTTCGCCTATTCGCGCACTCTCAGGCGGAGGTGTCTGCGCTGCCTTTTCGGCAATCTCAGCCTGCACTTCTCCTTCGACCTGGTTCTTGACGGCTCCATGTTGTCCGGCCCGTCGTGCTTCCTCGATTGCCAGCTTGTCATCTTCCATTTCAAACCCCCTTTTGGAGAGAACGGTCAGGTGCCGTTAATTACCGCGCGCATTCGTCGAATGTTTGCGCCCGGGAATTTGCCGGTGGCTTGAACCGTAGCCAACATTCGATTCGCCTGGGCCAACGTCAAACCGGCATAAACGGCCATGAATTGTGATCGGGGGCTGGTATTAGTGTAGGACACCTGGCCCGGCTCGGCGCAACGCGACGAGAAGACCTTGTTTTTGGGGAAAAGAACCTGGGCAGTCAATCGTTCCGGTTCCGGAATGAAATTGTCGCAACTGTCCGGCGGCGAGGGAACGCTTTTCAGGACCACTGCATAGAATAACTCCGTATCGTAAATCACCGAACTTTCGGGCAGACGAAAAGGGAGATCGTACGGCTCAAACTTAATCGCGGCGGGACAAGTAAAATTTGGATTGCCACAGACGGCAAGTTTCTTCGCCGGGGCGCGGCGCTTTTGCGCCGGCGCGTTAGAACTGAACACGCCCAGCGTCGTGATCGTGAGTGCTAAAGCGAAAAAGATTCGAGCTGCGTTTGATTTGATCATCGAGGCCTCTCTTTATGGAACGCTAGGGTCAGAACAATTTTAGACTGTATCAGAAATCCGACCGTATGGGGGTTCCCACGTGAGCAACTCGCGTGGGGGTGGTCGATAGCGGGGGTTTGTCGCGATGCGTCTTGCTAACGCAGGGGATTTTGAAAACGATGGCGGAGAGGGTGGGATTCGAACCCACGGAACGGTTCCCCGTTCACAGCATTTCCAGTGCTGCCAATTCAACCACTC
>UEXV01000002.1_pt1 | contig 38791 bp, 26 predicted proteins | sample 4301181 | NCBI WGS metagenome assembly UEXV01 (sample SAMEA4773175, study PRJEB27434) | metagenome | biome: 2259; feature: agricultural soil; material: soil | place: USA | collected 2014-09 | depth 0.25 m | reverse complement strand
TACTCATTACTGATAACCAAAACTGATTACAGAACAGAACCTTCAACATTAACGCTCAGTTTTTCAGCAGCCTGCTAGAAGCTTGTGCTGTTTGATCCTTGCCCTGATAGTTTGCGTAAGCATTTTAAGCTCATGTCAGAAAAATCTGAGGATCGCACAGTCGGGTGATTCTTCTGTCACACTCAAAGAGAAGATGGTGTCACAACCTAAAGAAGGTGATAGCTGGCTAAAGGAGGAGCTACCGAGCGGTCACGGTGGGGATGTAATCGCCTTCTCAAGCGATGGCTGGACCGCGATAGCGGGCCAAGCGACGGTCTTAATTTCTTCGGCGCGCGGTCGGCCATGGAGAATCCTTGACGGTGGTAATCGTAGCTTCCGTTCGACGATCGATGGCGGAAGCACATTTCGGAATGTAGATCAATTGGGAAAGCCCTTACCCAATTCGCTGAGTAGAAAGCAGCTGTGCCCTGCGGAGAGTGCAGTTCTGACTTCTTCGGGTCGCATGTATGTTAAGACGGTCTGTGACCATACCACTCAGCTCTGGAGCATTCCGATCCGAAACCAGTCTGAGGCTTGGAATGTCGTTTCTTTTACCTATGAGAGAGATCCATCAGATGGAGTCTATAGCGCCAGGCATAACCTCACACTGATCGGAGAGCGAGTGCTAATAGATACAAATTTACCGACAGGCTCGGCGCTGCTGACGACGGATGACAACGGAGCCACTTGGTATCCCTGGTGGCGTGGTTCGGCTGAAGATGCGGGCATTGTAGGTTTGAGCTTCATTGATGAGCGAACGGGATGGATGCTGGAAGGAAACGGGCGGTTGCTCAAAACGCTGAACGGCGGTCGTCGATGGGATTCTCTTACGCAGCTACCGAGCGAGTTTGCAGGGAAATTCACTGCGCTCTACTTTGCTGATCCACAAACGGGATTTATCGCAGGTTTCGATGGTCTTCTGTTAGCAACTCGTGACGGCGGGCGTAGTTGGGAAAGGACGGATGCCTCGACAACTGCGGACCTTTACAAATTGGCAGCGGCAGATCCAAAACGGGTATGGGCCGTCGGAAACAAGGGCACGGTCATTGAAACGGCAGACGGCGGCGAGCATTGGCGCAAAGTGGAGCTCGGCGTTAACAAGGATATTCGATTCGGTTTGACCGTCAAAGATGGTATCGCTTGGCTCGTATTGGACGGATTCCTGTTCCACTCCTCATAGCCAACAACCAGAAAGCCGTATTGATTCCAAAGACCTGAATTAGCGAGGGGAAGGACTTCATTTGTCTATTCTGCCTGCAGCGCAGTTTGTTGCATGGCTTGGTTATTGGTTAGTCATGCCAAAACTCCGGTTTAATGCCGAATTCAAACATGCTCTGAATGAGGCAGCACAAGTTGTGACAGAGAATCTTGCACAGTGCTTCATTCACTTGAGCCGTTTTTGTTTTGCTTCTGAGTGAATCACCGAACTTGGCCTTAATCATGCTGAAGGTTGATTCGACGTTACTCCTCTGGTGATAGCGTTCCATGAAGTATTGCTGATTGTAAGCAAAGTAGTAATACATCCGGCGCCAAGTTGGGTTTGGGCTTTTCTTGGCCGGATCGCTGTTCGCCTTGAATGGAATGAAGGGCATAGCATTGTGATCCAAGACCGTTTGGAGGTTGTCTACCGATAAGTAAGCTTTATCAGCTGAGACAGCGGCCATCGCGAAGTTTTTGCCGGTCGCTTCCACCAAAGATTTAAACTGTGGCGAGTCACCGGCGAAACGATCCGTTAGCCGAACCGCCGTAACAACATTCGTTTTTACGCCACAGACTAGGTGCACCTTTACCCAATCGCGAGCTTCGAGCAATCTCGGATCGTGATGCTTGGCCTGAACCCATTGAACGAATTTAGAGATCGAGAAGCCTGACGAGTCGACTGCGAATGACGATTCGAGAACTCGTAAAGGCAAGGCGCTTTCTTCGATGATAGGTATGGTGCGGCCTCGTCGGTGAGAAGGTCTTCATTCACGGCAAGACTCTAAGACTGCGAGGAGTATCTGCCGCGGTTCCTCGTCGGGAACTACTTTAAGCTACGGCGGGCTCAAGTGTAACACGAGGCTGGATTGAAACAAGCTTTATTGACGGCTCCAAGATTTTGGTTCGCTCTGAAGCAATCGCGTCTGCCGAACCATGTAAACAGTGACAGCCTTGCCACTCTGCGCCGGTCGCACGCCACATCGATTCGTCTTCCTTACATAAGCCAAGCTGAATTTTAGGGTTCAGTAAGGACTTGATTCGCCGGAAAGCTTTCTGATGAAAATCATCTCCGGTCCGATACTTGAAGCCGGACGGGTCGACGGTCTCGATGTAATCAAATATTGAAGCGTCACGACCATTAGACTCGGCTGCGCGACGCAACGTCTTGGTATTAGAGGCACGCAGAGCGCCGATTGTTAGCATCTCAGGGGCGATCTTGTTGATTCGCGCCATGATTAGCTTCAGTTCCGCTTGCCAGCCTGAAATCGGTGCCAAAGCGTCTAATCGAAATCTAATACGGTAGCCAGCTTTCTTCATCTCTTCAGCCTTCTTCAAACGGGCCTCAAGCGGCGCGACTTTCTTTTCATATAGTCGGCTTATGGTTGGTAATGATAAGGACCACGAGAAGACGACGTTAGTGCAAGGACCGAAAACCTCCGCGTACGTGGTCGAGGTGAATTTTGATAAGACGATCAGTGTGTGACCGGCGGCGTTCTCGTTCATGAAGAGCGGGATTAGCAACTCAAGTGGTGTCACTCCTAGTTGCTTCTTATACGGTCCCTCAAAAGCCAATCCATCTTGGTTTTCCCCAACAATAAGACCCGCAGGCTTTGGTTGTTTCAGCCAACGTTTAGTCTCTGGGACTATGTCCGACAGATTGTCGAATATCGTACCCTTAAGATCGTACAGCCCGGTTCGGTACGGATATTGTGTTTGCAGAAAACAATATGCGCATTCACCCGGACATCCTGACGCAACCACCGCCTGCCAGAACTTAAAACATACAATATTGTTTTCACCTGGGCCGGAGAACTGTTTGATGAAATTGCCAGTGCGGTGAGTGGTTTTCATGTCAAGACTCCTTCGGCGATTGGGAAGTATGTCAGCAACACATTGTCATTGATCCGATTGCGGCCTGTAGCCGTCGACAGGATTCCCGTTTCAATCATCTGTTGGACAACCGCGTTGTAGTCAGGCTCGCTGAAATCGCCAAACCTTTCGCATATGAAATGCCGCTTTATTTCCCCTCTTGTCAGTTTGGGCCGATGTTGCAAGTAGTTCAAAATTATATTTCTCAGTTCGACTCGACGCGCCGTTATTTCCTCTTCGAGTGGATCAATGAGCAACATCTGATCCGATTCAAACGATTCTCGTAAGAGCTGGTCTTCCTCGCCTCGGATAAACCGGCTCATCATCAATCCGATGCCGTCGGGATGTCGCGTGCAGTAGATTAAATAGTACTTTGGCGAGGAGGCGATCGAATCGCGAATCGGGTAAGCGACTACATGATAGCCATAACGCGACAGACTATCGGTGTAATCGTCAAGCAAGGCCTTGGATCGCTCTCGCGCGCTCAGGCGGTCGGTTTCGAAAAACTGCCGCCATCGGTCGCGACCAAGAATCTTTGTGACGTTCTGTACAATTGTTTCACAGGCCTTACGACTTGTTTCTGACTGCGGATTCGCTCGAAGGTCATCGGCAAGGCGCCTTAGCCCATCCAGGTCGAAATTAATAATGAGTTCGGTTATTGGCTGTCGTCTGCTTAGGATTGGCCGCAGGAATTCAAAATGAATGGGTGATGGGCCATAGGGATCTATAAAGAAGAACGCAGGCTTGTCACCGATCGTCGAGAGTATTTTCGGTACGAGATCGCCAAACCGCCCGTGCTCGTTGTTTACCACGCCTCGCGTGACCCAAGGCTCGGTGACTGCAGAGCTTCTTATAGTTTGTGCGATTCGCCTCGACGTTAATTAGAAGCAGCCGGATCGGATTCGCCCATGACTGGCATTCGTCTGCAACATGTGCCATTAAGAGTGGGGAACCCTCGGTTCCGTCCGCGTATCGACCCTGGCCAGCGAAGCCATCGATGCAGAAAATGTCCGACGATAGCCTACCCACCTTGGCGCTGAATGGCACCAGATACTTCCCAAGTAGTCGATGTTTGCGCTTTGACCACGTTTGCGCGCTGTTAAAAAACTCGCTTTTGTTCATGGCTCCCCAGGATTGGTCGAAAAGCATAGCCGACGCGCGCCGGAAAGCCAATGCTGACGGGATGGTCATGCTGTCAGACTAACATTTTCGATGATTTTCGCCAATCGCACAACATACCATCTGTGAGACAGTCCTCAATACTCGTCGCGCAAAGTTGGTACCTGACGTATTCCGAAGCTGGGAATCGCATTGCGCCTGTCTGGGCGGGTTGATGGTGCATAAAGAACCCCGGGCTGCCCATAAACTACCTCGGCTGCCCATAAAGTCAGTTTGTCCAATTAGTTTTTAGGCAAAGCGCGAGGGCAGCGAGGGCGCGAGGGCGCGAGTGCGCAGGGCGCGAGGGCGCCAGGGCACGAAGGCACGCGAGTGTTATGATGCGCCACGTGAAAGTCAGACTCTTCGCCGTCGCGCTTATCTTACTCTTTGCCGGGCTGGTCTATTACGGCTGGCACCAACTTCAGACTGAAGGCGAGTACTCGATGAAGTTCGCCGCGTTTGGTCCGCTGGGCGTTGTCGGCGGATTATTTCTGCTTTTGTTTCCCTCCAAAATTGGCAAGCCGGAGACTACCGCCGACAAGGTTCTCCTGATCGGCGTCTTGATCGTTGGACTGGCCGCGGGACTACTCAACTGGTATTTGATGGATCCGGGTTTCTTTGGCAGGTGAGAGGACAGCCTCGAACCTGACCTTAGGATTTTTCCTTAACACCTGCAGCCCGCATCCTAAATCTGCGCAAGTGAATTGAGTAAGCGACGTCGACGCGCGGACGCAGTGTGGGGTGGTTTGATTGTGGGACGCGCGTCTTGCCCGTCCTTCACGGGCGGGACGCCCGTGCCACCTAATCTATATGCTTTCGGTTCACGATTAAATCAAACACATGGGCCCGGATCGATTACTTGCTAGACAGTCTTTCGTTAGTTCACTGAACGTCTTTGCAAACGAAATACAACATCTGTCCTCCGTCAAGATATGCTACTGTTTCCACCCCCTAAGTTGTAGAGACACACTAGAATTTTGGAGAGTCCCGACTCTTAGTGTCGCTCGTAGTCAATTCACCTCAACGTGGCGCGGCAGCAGCCACGACCCGATACCATTTCTCCGATGGAACGGAAGCATCACCTGCCCACCCACAACCGCAGCTAACCATGGGGGAGAAAAACCATGCGAAAACACTCAGTGCGTTTTCTGTTCTTGCTAGTAATTCTGCTGGCTGCCAATTTCGCCGTTCCAAGCGGCGCTAGTGGACAGCAACAGAGATACTACCCACCGTACGAGCTTTACCAGTTCTACATGAATGGCACGAATGGCTACTGGTATGCGCCTTGGTACAGCATCGGCGTGAATGCAGGCTATACCTATCAGGGACCAATTGGTTCGGGCGGACCCAATGTATGTTGTTTTACAGCCGGAATCTACCCCCGGGTGGACGAGGGCTACACTCCAGCGCCTTCGACGGGGCTCGTTCCGTTATACCAATGGACAGTTTTCCAGGGAGCCAGATCCTATACATATCTTTCTACCTACTATGCTAGTCATGGTAGCGGGTACTATTTCAATGGAGTCTCGGGCTATGTCTATCCGGCAAACACGAGCAACCCCAACACTAGCTATGGTATGGGTCAGTGGTACAGCCAATCGCGCGGCTTTTGGTATGGCCGGAGTGGCCCTGGCGATCCAGCAGGCTTCCAGTTTCCTCCGGACGGGAGCTATGCTTATCAAGGTATTGTCTGCAAGCTAGCTCCTTCCGTCATGGCCACCGCACCAAACCGGTGCACCGGGCCTTTTGATAATTTCCCCCCTCGGTGTGATGGGTCATTCGCGGTGCCGTATGATCCGCCGCCGCCACCACCACCCCCGCCTACATGCGATCCGAACGATGAACAGTGGTGTTACAACTCAGGCGGCTGGTGGGATTCAAACACTTGTACCTGTAACTGGTCACATACGTGGTGACCGCTGAATCCGGAATCGTCATGCGCTGATGGGCATAGAGTTGCGCGTGCAGGTCCAGGCGAAATGAAATTCTCGAATTAGGACTTGCACGCGCCCGTTCCGAAAGGTCTGGCCACGCTCGCGCGAATTCGCCAGTTGCAGAAAATGGTAGGGGGCGGAGGCAACTCCGCCCTCCTCCCCACCTACTGTTATGAAGTCACTTGGAAATGGAGCCGTCGATCCACCAACAATAAGAGCTCACAACAACAAAGTAGGACTTAGGAAAGGAAGCGTGCCCGATTCCTTTCACTTCGGCTAGCCGGAAGTAGTTCGTCCAGCCTCCCAGGCAAAACGGCCAAATTGAAATTGAATTTGATTATTTCGGTTGCGGCAGCGGCAGTCGACCGATTGCTTTCTCGCCGATACTGCCGAAGTAAAGATTGCCTTTGTGTTCGACCACGTTCGCGATCTGAGTGAAGGATTGCGCTGAAGGGTCCTGGAAATTCCGCGTAACTTTGCCGTTCACATCGAGTCCCAACACAAACGCGAAACGCTTGATGTTAGGTTGAAGGAATGAAGGCAGCCGCCAAACGATTTTTCTGAGGAAGGGATGCGGGAGCAGGAAATCGAGACCCGGGTCGCGGCGATTAACCAGAGCCAGCCAAAAAGTGTCCTTGCCGTTCCAAGCAATCCCGTCCGGAAATCCCGGAAGATTATCGATGAAGACGTCTGACTGGCCCGCCTTTGGTCCGGTCAACCAGTAACGGCGGACGCGATATTTTCCGGTGTCGTTAACCAGAGCAAACGACTGATCGGGACTCACGGCGACGCCGTTAGCAAAATACAAATCATTCAAAAGCACGCGCGTCAGCTTTGTCCGCGGATCGTAAGCGAGAAATCTTCCGTTCGGTTGATGCTCAAGCACATCATTCTTCAGTTGCGTTAGCGGGAACTTGTGGGAAGCGTCCGTGAAATAGATCGTACCATCGCCGGCGATGTCCAAATCGTTCGTGCAACGAAATGGAGCTCCGTCAGCCTCGATCGTCAAAGTGGTCACTTTGCCGTCCGGGCCGATCGAAAGCAGGCCCTTGATTGCATCAGCCACGATCAGGTTCTGATCTCGATCAAAAACCAGTCCGAGCGGCCGGCCATGAGTATCAGAAAAAACTTCAGGGCGCGTGCCGTCTGGTTGCAGCCTGAAAATGCGGCCATCGTCGGTTCCGCAGTACAGACGATCCTGTTTGTCGATGGCGACATCTTCAGGCGCGAACCCGTCCACAGGAAGGCGGACAGTGCTGGTCAGTGCTGAGTTGGGCGCATAGGGTCCGGCAAGCTCGGGCGCCGGCGGCGGCGTCCACGCAGCGGGATTAATCGGGACGGGCCACAGCAACAAGTATGCAAGTGCGATTACAACGACGAGGATTACCGCTCGGAGAATAGTGCGCTTCATTGAACGAGGGTTATTGAATCATCATAGCGACGAAGATTAGACAGGATTTACGTGATTCACATGATGATTGCGAAATACTGCCTCCATCATGTTAATCCTGTAAATTCTGTCCATTGTACGAGCCCTCCCTCACGGTCGGGCTTCTGACACTATCTTTCGCCGCGCGCGGTCTGGACTTGAGTCTGTAGCTCTACCGCTAACTTTCGGATGCCCGGCTGGCCCATAGGCTCAAGCCAGCGCAAAGCTTCATCCAACACGCGCCGCTGATGCTCCGGCCAATTTGGTTTGCCAACCACGCTGCCGAGATCGCCTTGATAATAACCAGCGCGCGGCGGTCGTACGTTTTCGATCGTTGGACGATCGACTGCCAGACAAACTGTGGGCAGGCCGGCGAGTTCAATTGCGCGCGCGGCTAATCCGACGGATTGATGACAAAGATTCGAAGCGGGAATCAATAAAACTCCCTGAACATCGTAGTGCCTCAACCGTTCGATGAGTTTGGGCAGCGTCGCTGCGACAAAAGTGGCGGCGTCAGGAATGAATCCACAGAAACTCCAGAAGACCGAGTTCAGTTGACCGATCACACGGTTGGCTTCGTACTCAAATAAGCGCTTCAGCGGGAGCTCAACGTTAATGTCCTGCGCGACAAAACTTCCGTCATAGCCGCGGCCGGCGAATCGCAAATCGCGCGCTTCAATTTCAACCGGGATTTCGCGGAAACTGAAATCACCATCAGCCGAGGTTGTGTCGAATGGATCAGTGCCGTCGATGTAGGCGCCGGCAGAACTAATCAGCGCCAGATTCATCATCGGCAAAGCGCGACGCGCCGCAGTGAAAGGCGCCCGGGTATTTTCAATAAACGGATAGTTGCCGAGATCCTCCGCGGCCGCCCGCTTTGATGACCACGAGCGATACTGCTCACGCCAACGATCGCTTTGTTCGATGATGTCCACGTCGTAAGTTTCCTACTTAACTGAACTCTGTCGCCCTGGTAGCTTAATTCCCTCTCCCTTTGGGAGAGGGTCGGGGTGAGGGCTTAGTACCTGAAAGCTCGGAATAATTCACCGGGCTTTAGCCCGTTATCGAAACGAGCCTCCAGTCAGTTCCTCAACGCCGTTAATGCGGCGAAGGAATCCTTGAACGGATTGCGGGCTGAAGCCCGCAGCGATGTTGTGATTGCAGTCTGCGCTCAGGCCCTCACCCCAACCCTCTCCCAAAGGGAGAGGGAGTCAAACTGAATCAACACCCGGCTTGCCGCGACGCGCCATTGTCAAAAACGCAGCGAGGCCGGCGACCATCGCCACGGCCATCATGATGAGGGAATAGCGATGCAACGAATCGAAAGCCATTCGTCGCGGATCGACCGGTGATACTTGATCGATCGGCACGCCCATCGCTCTTCGCAATTCAAGCAGGCGCGCTGAAATAATCCAATGACTGACGCCAGTCATAATAGCCATTATCGCGAGCGAAATCACCTCGGCGTGTCGCGCCAGTCGGTTTCGATTTCGATTGATGAAGAATGCCGTGACAAGGAGAAACAGGGCGATCTCGAAACCGCCCTGATTAATTATGCGCAGCAGGCGTGTCACCATCGAGCCGGCCAATTCATTTGCGTTTGCCAGGCCCGCGCCGCGAAGGACGCCGAAAAGAGTTGGGGCGACCGCCGCGCCAAAAAAAGTGCGGCGCCGAGCCAGAGCCCGAGTAAAAGCAATCTCAAATTGTTGATGATCGTTCTCAAGGGCGCTGCTCGCTGAAGGTCTGTAAGCTAATCAAGGGCGGCTCGATTTGCGGCTGCTCGATTTCCCGCGGATCCGGAACGCTCAGCAACCAGGACAATGCGCGATCCAACTGGCTTTGATAGTTCGCGAGATCCAATGACATGAAAACATTCTGATTCAGCCGTGCGAATTTTTCCTTCGCCGCCAGATACATTTGTCGCGCGGCGCCCGGCCGGCCAATTTGCAGGTGATGAAAGGCGACGGCCGATTGAATCATCGCCTGCAGGAAAAGTTTTTCGTCCGGCGCCACCGGCCCCATCCAAAGTTCTTCCCACGCGTCGTGGGCCGCGTGATATTCGGCCGCATTGTACAGATCGATTCCGGCAATGTATTCGACGGGATAAGCAAGAATGTGTTCTTCGGTGTAATGGGGCGAACTAGCGGGCATCGAGATCATTGTAGCGTATTGACGAAGGCTGTCCGAACAGGGCGACTGGAAACCAACTTTGATGCGCGGTGTTAGAGTACCGACTTTAGTCGGGCTTTTCCCGAGCGACGGAAAGGCCCAACTAAAGTTGGTACTCTTACACCGTGTATCTGACCAAGTTCATTCATCGAAGCCGCGGATTCACGCGAAAGCAAACAACGCCGACTGGAGCGCAGGCGTGTCGCTTGCTAATCTAGCGACCGAGGACGGTAGCGCTCCAGTCAAGACAGGATTGTGAAGTCTCGACAAGAATTTTGAAATAGCCAGAGACTAACGTGCGTACATTATGAGCCAGGTGGGTAAGCTTTTTAAGATCAAGCGGTCAGCTACGGGGTTGGGGTTGTTTGCGATCGACGCAATTCCCAAAGGCAGGCGAATCATCGAGTACACGGGGCCGCGTGTGCCCAACGATGAAGTCGAGAAGAGTAACGGGAAGTACTTCTTTGGCGTGAACAAGAAGTGGTCAGTCGACGGCCGGGGCCGCGATAACATCGCACGATACATAAATCATTCCTGCAGGCCGAACGCAGAGGCGATCATTACGCGCGGCCGCATATGGATCTGGTCAAGACGAACAATCAAGGCCGGCGAAGAGATTTGTTACGATTACGGCAAGGAATATTTCGACGGCATCATCAAAGAGGTCGGCTGCAAGTGCGCGAAGTGCTTGCATGATTGAGAGCGTGTCAGAAGCCGACCGTAAGGGAGGGCCGTAGTAAGCGACGAGAATTAGACAGGATTTACAGGATTCACATGATGGGTGCGAGATGCTGCCTCCATCATGTTAATCCTGTCCATTTTAAGCGGCCCTCCCTTACGGTCGGGCTTCTAACCCTAAACCGGATTCAAAATCACAATTTCCGTTCCCGGCTGCTCGCGCAAATTGTCTACGAACTTGCCAATTTCGTCAGCGATTTTTTCTTCGGTAAGGTCATGCTCGATCGCGTCGCGCGCCTGTTCGAGGGTGGGCACCAATTTGCCGCTGTTGCGCAGCGGTCGATAGATTTGTTCGTACCGGTCCGAGATTTCTTTCGGGCTTATGAGGACGAACGCCCGAAAACGAAAATCAAGATAGCGCTCGATCGTCACGCGGTCGCGCAAGATTGCGTCAAGATGCTCGCTGGTCAGGCCCACGCGGGACATGCGTTCTTGCAGCCGCGTCAGCGACCCGAATGACCGAACCATCTCCTTCCGCATGTCTGAGACCATGGTCTCGAATTCTTTTTGCGCCTCGGCGGTTTGCGCCAGAGGCAGCTTCCGAGCCTCCTGCAAAATTAAGCGCTGGTTTTCGAGGGTCTTAAGTCCCTGATTCAATTCCTGCGAACTCGGCCGTTCGCTGAAAGTGCGCGCGGGCTCAAGGGCCAATTGCCAGATGATGTCGGAATAAGTGATTAGATCCGGGGTCGCTCGCGCGCCGGTGGTAACCGTGGCGACCGTTTTGTCGGAGATGGTTTGGGCCTGGGCGGTGGAGCTAAGAGCTAGGAGCAAAGCGCAAAGGGCGAAGGACAGGAATTGAAAATTCCAGATCGCAGATTTCAGATTACAGATTCCAGATTTCAGATGCCAAATTACAGATTGCATTATGTTCTTACCCCTTCGTTCTTACCTCTTTGCCCTTCGCCCACATCAGAACGTTTGCGTAAATCGAAACTGAATCTGTCCCTGGTGCAGACGGTAGATTGCGTTCGTCGGCACCGTGCCCAGGTTTTGGGGAATCAGAAACTCTGAAGGATTCAGCAGATAACCATAGTCAACTGCGAGCGCGCCGCCCAAAGGCGTCTTGAAGCGAAAGCCCACACCCACGGTATTGGTCCAGCGCACGCGCAGGTTTTGCGCGTTCGCGTCGGTGACGAAGTCTCCCGTTGGAGTAATCGGCGTGCGGCGGAAGATGTCGCCGATACTGCGAAATACATTACCGCCATCGTAAAACGGAACGACCTGGATGTCGGGCGTCACGGGCACGCGCGCTTCGAGGTTCGTAACCACCATCGCATTGCCGCCAATCGGAACCGTAAACGGATTCACGCCCACACGATCGCCGGAAGAATTGTGAAACTCGCCCATCGGGATGATTGTCTGTCGCGGACCGGCTTCCTGATAGGCGAACCCTCGCAGCGTCGTCGATCCACCGGAGAAAAACCGTTCGCTGATCGGCAGCAGCCTATCAAAATCATCGATCTGCCCGTTGCCGTTTAAGTCTCGAGGGCCAAACAGGCTGGCCAGTCCGACCGTCATATTCCCGGCAAAGACCGTGTTGCGCGCGCGCCGCGATTTGTAATAAGTGTGATAGCTCGACTCAAATCGCGCGAACGATGTGTTGCCGCCCAGCGCCCGCGAAGTCACGCGAAAATCTGCCGACAGAAAATGGCCGCGCGTGGCGTCAGTCTGGTTATAACGACAGACCTCGCCGCCGCGAATCGTCTCTTCCTCGCCTGCGATACTGCCCGGCAGCCGCCGCTCGCAGCGCTGCCGCGTGTCATAGACAAAAGATACGCCCGGGCCGGATAGCCGCACGACTTGATCGGGTTGAAGAATAGGCTGCAGCAAAAGGCTCTCGATGTTGCGCAGGCGAACGTCTTCGTAGTTGTAACGGAAGAAGATGATGCTGTGCGATTTCGTGCTGAGCACTCGCTGCGTCTCGATTCCGAATGTAAAACGGTTAATGGTCGGCTGACCGGCTGGGTTCCCAAATTGATCGATAGGATTACCGTCGGCATCCAGACGCTGGACGATGCCATCCGTTCCCTTGTCAATTGTCGAGCGAAAGAACCGCGTGATCGAAGAATCGCGCAAGTACTGAAGCGAAATTCCCAGCGGCGCGAATTGTCGCTTGCCGTATTGAACAAAGCGCGGATCGAGCAGTTCAAACCGCACCAGTTGCTGGCGTTGGCTGGCGCGAATGCGCATTGCCGCCGTGCGCAGCTTGTTCATGAAGTTGACGTTCGTCAGCTCAAATATTCCGAGCGGTCCCAGATCAGTCGAATAACCGCCGCCGTACTCCATCACGCGTGGTCGTTTTTCTTCAATGTCGATGATGATGTCGTAAAGTTTGGTGCCGTTCGGGCCCTCGCCGGCGGGTTGTTGACTGATCAGCACCTGGCGATACGCATCGGTGACATACAACATGCGCTCGGCCTCGGTAATTCGATCCGCGCGCAGCGGCTCGCCGGGATAAAGCGGAACGGCGCGCCTGATCGCTGCGCGTTTTGTTTCCTGCGCTGAAGCGCTGCCGGTGACGCCGTTAATGACTATGTCCCTGACAATGCCTTTCGCGCCTTCTTTATTCACGTTGAAGACCACGCGAACCTGTTCGTCTCCGCCTTTCATCGGCAGATCGTCGGTTGAGTAACGCACTTCCGCTTCAATAAAGCCTTCACGCGCATACAAGTTCAGCAATTGATCGTTATCGGCGCGAGCCTGTGAAAACGAATAAGGCGCGTCCTTCACAATCGTGAGTTCCTGCCGAAGACGTTCTTCGGTGAACACCTTCTCACCCTTGACCTCGATTTCCGCCACTCGCGTAAGCGGTCCCTCGGTCACTTGAAACGTGATGATTAGATTGTCTTCGTTCGGCGAGATGCCCTGGAGCACATCAACCTTGTTCTTTCGATAGCCAAGGTCTTTCATCATCGCCGTGACGGTGCGATCGTCCTGCTCGAGCAGCGCCGTACTGGTAAACCCGCGACCATAACCGCCGAGGAACGGCAGGAACGCGAAGCCGCTGGCCTTGCGCGATTTCAGTTGCGGCAAAATGTCTTCGATGGTGAGTTTGTTGGTGCCGGTGATGCGAATGTCAGCCAGTCTCAAGCGACGCCGCAGATTTACAAAATAGGCAACCTTGATCGTGTGGCCATCCAGTTCCAGCGGGTTGAGGTCTTTGCACGTGTCCTCGGTCCCGTTCTCGCCCATGTTGGGCGCGGGCGGAGTAACCGTGCAGCGCGGCGTGACCTCAGCAAAGAAGTATCCCTGTTCCTGAAGTTGCAGCCGCACGCGGCGCGCGCCTTCCTCCAGGATTGAATAATCCAGATTGCCCTCGCGCTTGATCGGCAGCAGTTTTTGCTGCGTGCTTTCACTCAACTTGTCGTAATTGGGGAAAGAAACCTCGACGAGTGGCCCAACCTTGCCGTTCAATGTGATATCGATTTCGTTTTTGGTTGAATCAAATTCTACAACGGCGTCGTCGAGTTGCGGCGCCATGTAGTTCCTGGCAATCAATCCTTGTTTTATTTTGATCAGATCGTCGCCCAGAGTCTCGCGCGTGAAAGGCGCGCCCGGCTGCAAGGCGAGCGAAGGCATGACGGCCTTCGGATCAAAGCCATCGATATCGACGGTGAAGGTGCCGACGTGGGCCTGAGGCCCGGGCGTGATTGTGTAGATCACGCGCCGGCGCGTTCCGGTCGCGTCGGAAGGATCCGGCACTTCGGTGTGCTCGACCGTCGCGTTGTAGTAGCCGCGGTCGCGCATGTAAGTTTGAATTTCATCCGCGTTCCGTTCGATTGACGCGATCGAAAAACGACGGCCCGGCTCGAGCAGGTTCAAACGGGCGCGAATCTCGTCGCGGGCAACCGGAGTCCCGGTGGTTTCGCCGATGCGAATGCTCACGCCGGCGACCACGATCTGTCTCTGCACGATAAAGCGAATCCGGATGGGCGCGTTTCGGCCACCGCCGTTTCCGGCGTCGGAAATTTCCACGCGGGCCGACGCCACCCGGCCTGAGGCAAACAGATCATGAAGCGATTGCCGCACGCTCACCGCCGAGTACTCACTGCCCGCGGTGATCTTCAACATTGATTTGAATTCAGCCTGCGCGTTGGCGTCGGCGGGAGTGCCCTCGAGGACGATTTCGACCGCAGCGACGGGCCGGCCTTCGTAATCGCCGACCTGGGCGAAGCTGGGAACAAAAAACAGTAGGCAGAAGGCAGTAGGCAGTAGGCAGAAGAAAAAACCACGTCGCACGACGCCTGCTTTCTGCCCTCGGCCTTCCGCCTTCTGTTTTCTGCTTTCTGCCTTCTGTCGTTTCACTTCAGAATCTCTTACGGAACCGGATCTCAAAACTGTAATTGTTGTTGCGGGTGCTCAGATTCCGGTTCGAACCCTGCTCGTATTGCGCCACGAAAGACATACGGTTTGAGACGCGATATTCAACGGCCAGCACCTGATTTGGATCGGAGGCAATGTTGGTCGAATAAGTGATCGTCATGTCTTTGGTGATTTGTCGCGCTGCAGTCAACCTGGCTGTCGGCGCCTGTGTATTACTGCCGATGACGGGACTGATCTCGAGGCGGCTGAGGCCGAACAACTTGTTACTGGCACGCGAAATCGGCGCATTGATGAGCGCATCGGTTAACAAACTGGCCGCCGTTCCCAAACCTGATTGCGCCAGCACCGACGTGTTCGCATCGGTGGACGTCAGCGTGCCGGTAAGGATCAACGACACGACATCTGCCTGCGGCAGCGCGGGCTCTGCGCCGACAGTGGTCGTGGGATGAGTCAGCGGTCCTTCAATTCTCGCCGTGACGCGATAACCGCGAATTACCGACTGCGCTTCGATGCTCAGCACCGGATCGGCGCCATAGCGGGCCGGGAAATAAACCAGGCCGCGAGTTATTTCGTACGGGTTGTTTCGGAAATTGAGCGTGCCGCGCGTGGCGGTCACGCGCCCTTCAATGACGGGGTTCTTCACCGGGCCGTCCAGTTGCATCGAAATGGAACCCACCAGGTTGCCGAGGTTGTTGCGCATGATGAGCGCGTTGCGGCCTTCGACGCGCAGCTTGTCGAAATTTGCCGTCTCCGCAAATTTGAATTCGCTGCCTTCCTCAATTGAGCCGGGCCCGCGTTGATTGATCAGTTCGGCGAGATTGATCTCTTTAGTGTATTCCGTTCGCAGAACTTCTACGTTGCCGCGAATAAATTGTCGTCCCTGAGGTTCCAGGCTGCCGCGCAGCTCTAAATCAACGTTAACGGTCGAACGAAAATCCGCCGGGTAAGTGAGCGTGATCTTCTCGCCATGAACATTGAGCAGAAACTGCGAGACAGAAAGACCGGACAGTTGCGCGCCGCCGGTCGCGCTGACCTTACCGCCGCCGATTGTGCCGGTCAGTGCTTCGATCTGCGCCTGCTTCGCATTGAAGAGAATTGAGCCGTTCAAATTAGAAAGGGCGACGCGTTGGTCACCGAGATAAACTGAAACCGAAGCCCCGGTTACCGAAGCGCGTCCCGTCACGCGCGTGTTTTCGTAAGTGCCGCCAACGGTGACGTTCAGCACCGCCACGCCGGACGAGATGATGTCGGGTGACGCGAGATTGAGAAGGCGCAGGTTGATTCGTCCGTTGATCGCCAGGGTATTGCGGCCGCCGGCGCTGGTTGCGATTGAACCGCCGAGCGTCACGTTGGTTTGCGTGCCGGTAAAGTGAGTGTCATGAAACACCAGCTCACTCGATTTCAATTCGACGATCATTGGGCCATCGGCAGCCAGCACGAAATCAGGAAGATTGATCGAAAGAGCATTGATGGTGGCTGTGCCTGTCAGTCCACGCCAAGAAAGCTCCTCTTCGCCCTGATCGTTTTCAGTCATCAAATTGCCGCTCAACTTAAGTTGACCGGACGCGCGGCCGGTGACCGTGAGATCAGGCTGATTAAACGCCGCGACGTCGGTTCCCCGTACGCGCGCCAAAATAATTCTGAAGAGCTGCGTCAGGTCGGCGTTCGTGATCGTTGACTCGAGTATTGCCGGCAGTTTGTCACTCGAAAGATCGACTCGCGCGTTTACGATTTGCGGAGTCTCGCCCAATAGTCCGGTCGAAGTAAGCGTGACGTTTAGTTGTTTGTCTTGTGTTTGTCCGACCAGTTTCACCACGCCCGCGGATTGGCCGTCGAGGGTAGCGTTGTTACTTTCGGCGTTGAATTCGATTTGATAAGCGGAGAAATTTTTGGCGTCGGTGAAGCCGGAAGCTTTTAGGGAATTAATCGAGGCGATACCCCCCAATTTCGGCAAATTGGGATTGTTCATGATGGCGGTTAGCCGATCTAGCTGTACGTGATCGCCAGTCGCTGTTAGTTCAAAAGCCTTGTTCGAGATGTTGTACTTGCCGCTGCCGGCCAGGTGTCCGGCGTCGAGGTTGGCTTCCACTTTGTCAAACGTGATGTTCGATCCGGAAAACGTTGCGTGCGCCGTCATCGATTGCAAACGCTCGTCGTTTATTCGTCCCGGGCCCAGACGCACGTCGGCCTGGCCCGACATATTGTCGGGTATGCCGGAAACTTTGATCTGTCCGGATAATTCTGATTGCACAGTCGTGCCTTCCGGAACGAGCCCCTCTTTGAAGGTGTTAGCCAGTGCGACCAGGACTCCGGCGTTCATCCGACTCAGCGTTGCATCGATCGAGATATTGTCCTCGCCCGCGCGTGGAATGATCAGTGCGAATTGGGCGCCGCCACCGTCAGCCTGGGACAGTCGACCTTCCGTCACGCGCGTCTCGGCTGCGTTCGCCGCGACGTTTGCCGCCAGGGAGCCGAGATCCTGCCCATCAACAACCAACGAACCGAGTTCCGCATGGCCGTTGATGATCGGGTCCCTTAGCGCTCCGTTGATTGTGCCGTTGAAGGCCAACTTGCCGGCGAGTTCGATGTGGTAGCGAGAAAATTCATCCTCGACAGTTGAAATTGCCCCGGAGGAAATCAACAACCGCTGGAGCTCAGATGCATCTGTGGAATTGAGATCGACTCGCAGGTTTGAGCTTGGTTGCTCGATCGAGAATTGTCCGGACGCCGTTAAAGTGGTCGCCGGGGTTTGTAAACTGACGCGCTGAATTTGAAACAGGCCGCGATTGGCCGTGACCGCAATCTCGCCTGAGAGCGGCGCCAGAGGGCTGCCCGCGGGCGCAACACCGTTTAGTTTCGCGTTAACGCTGCCGTTCGCATTCGCGAAGTCGGTTCCCGTGAACGAAAGATCGGCTTTGCCGGTTGCCTTGCTGACGATGGGCAACGCGCGTCCCGAAAAAACCGTAATCAATCCGCCCAGATCGAAATTATTGAAATCGGCGTTGACGCGTGACGTGCCATTCTTGCGCAAAGAAATTGTGGCGTTGCCGGTGGCGCGACCATCAAGGGCCTCGGCCACGAAGTTCGTCAGTTGAATTTGATCGCCGGTGGCCACGACTGACGCACGCGCGGGGCCAAGTTTCATCGTTCCGAGCACGCCGCCGCCTAAACTCAGATCCGCGCTGGCCCGATAACGGCCCGAAGGTTCGACGATGAAAGTCGGGCGAGCCAGCTTCACATTCTCGATGTTCCCATCTTTCAGCTTGACCGTGCCGGCGTCGATGTCGTTGGTCGATCCCTGGATGCGGCCGTTGTGAATTGCCAGACGCACACCGGCGATGTTGATGCTGCCGGTTTGCGCACCTTGGGCACTCGCCTCGCCAACCTGAACTTCCTTCACGGTGACGTTGGTCGTGGCGCCTTCGCCCTTGATGTCGATCGCTTTGGCCGTGACTCCGTTGACAGTGATATCGCCAGACTGAATCTTTCCGGCCTTCGCCGATGCAATGGTCGCCGTCGTCTTTCCGTTTTCGATTCTGACGCGCAGGTCATTGGCCTGAATTCCATTCTGAACTTTCGCCGTGTTGGTCGTGAGGCTGCTGCCATTGAATTGCGGGGCGGAAGCCGTGAGCACGCCGTCTTTGTATTCGGCGCGCGCGTCGCGCAGGATCAATCCTGTGATAGTCGTGCCGTAACTTTTTTCGGCCGCGGCGCGTAGTTCACCGACCCAGCGAAAATCTGATCCGGTTCCCATCACGCCGCCGGTTATCTGCACAGCATTGAGCTGAAAATCTCCCGCGGTCAGCAGTTGCGCAACCGCGCGCCCGTTGAAGTCATACGAATTGCCGGTGCCTGATCCTTTGGCTGAGATGTTTAAGCCCTGCAGGCGCACGTTGTCCGCGGCCAGCGCGTCGGACTTGATGCTGCCGTCAACCTGGTAATGATTGCCGTCGCCGACAACGTTGCCGACAAAATTGCCGGAGCCACGCAGCGTCATTCCCGTTTGCAAAACATCAGAAGCCTGCGTCAGATCGACCGAAGAAGTAATGTTGAGGTTGTATTTCAGCGCGCGCCAATCATCCATGACGCCCTGCAAACGCGCTTCGGCGATGGGCGATTTGAGCGTGAGATTCTGGATTTCGGCCCGCGTTTGATCGACCCGCGCGCGCGCCTCGATGTCGATGTTGTTGATTTGCTTGCCGTCGTAAGCAAATGTCGAATTGGTGGAACTGAAAGTGACCGTGTTCATGCGGCTCGCCGCCGGCGCGTTCGGATCGTCAGGCTGGATTGTCGCTTTCAGGTTGCGCGCTTCGCCGGACAGGCTGTGCAATTGATCGCCGTAATGTATCTGTGAGTTTTTGATCTCGATGTGCGCGGTCGAGTAAGCAAAAAGAATTCGCGCATTCGGCTCAGGCGGCGGCACATGGATGTAGCGAAAGTTCGATTGGCCTTGCGCATCGAAGTTGACCCAGAGCTCGAGCCCTTCGATTTGCAGTTCTTTCAGATTGATATTGCGTTGCAGGTTACGTGCGTAAAGATCTTCAATGCGGATAGTCGCCAGCATGCGATCAATCTTGCCCAGCTTCTCGCCGGTCTTCGCGTCGTAGAGTTCGACGCCCAGCATCTCGACCGTCTGCGGTCCGAGGGCCGTATGAAAATCTCTGATCTCGGCCCTGATGCCATACTTCGAAAGCGTATCTTTGACCTGGCTCGCGATGTATCGATCGACATAGCCCAGGCGATACGCGAGCAGGCCCACCAACACGAGGGCGATCGCGGCGCAGACCAGACCGATCGCCACAATGATGGTGTTGCGGCGGTTGATAAAGCGGCGCCGGCGCACAGTTGGCGAGGGAGCCGGCGGTTTGGCTCCTGCTTCGCGGGGCGAGTCGTCGCGATGATTATTTTCAGGCATCGATGGCAGCGCCGGTCTGAGATCAGTTCAGACTTCAGATCGAACTACGGATCCCAATAACTTTTGAGGGGAAGAGCGAAAAACGGAGGTCGGGAAACCAGAGGTCAGAGATCAGAGGTCAGAGATCAGATAAAGTTTCGTTCTTTCGACAACTGACAACCGACTTCTGACCTCCGACCTCTGATCTCTGACCTCTGTATCGTTTGTAAACTGAAAGCCGGGGAAATTCAAGGTAACAGTAGCATAGACTTTAGTCTGTGATATGTACTGGCCAAATGTCTGTCAGCGTACCTTCGATTTTCAGCATCACAGACTAAAGTCTGTGCTACTTCAGATGCGGGAGAGCCAATAGTGGCACAGACTTCAGTCTGTGATGTTTCTCGCCAAATGGCCACTTATCGTACCTTCGATTCTTCAGATTCACAGACCAAAGTCTGTGCCTCTTCAGATGCCGGAGAGCCAAGGGGAACGTTGCCTACGACTTCCAATTCGAAGCCTTCCAACGCGGTTACTTTCGGGGGGTGATTAGTTAAGAGGAGAATGCGGCGCAGGCCCAACTCGTGCAAAATTTGCGCGCCGACACCATAGTCACGGTTCAGGCCGTAACCGGTTTCAGCGCTGGCTTCGGCCTTACTGACGCCGCGTTCCTGCATCACTTCATAAGTGCGCAACTGGTGTATGAGATCGAGGCCATGCTCACTTTGCCGCAGATAAAGCACGACGCCTTGTTTTGATTCGGCGATCTTTTCCAGCGCGCGCCGCAGTTGATAACCGGTGTCATCGATCGTCGATCCAAACATGTCGCAGGTAACGTTCTCGCTATGCACGCGGACCAGTACGGGATCAGAGGTTTGAACGTCGCCCATGACCATCGCGAGATGGACGTCGCCGTTCACGGTGTTCTCAAAAGCGATGGCCCGAAACTTTCCATAGACAGTTGGCAAATCTGTTTCGACCGCGCGGCGCACGAGAACTTCTTTGGTAATGCGATAACGAACCAGATCGGCAACGCTGATGATCTTCAAACCATGAATGCTGGCGAACTCGCGCAACTGCGGCAGCCGCGCCATCGTGCCGTCCTCATTCATGATTTCGCAGATGACGCCGGCCGGATAAAGTCCCGCGATGCGCGCGATGTCCACCGCCGCTTCCGTCTGTCCGGGACGGACCAGCACGCCGCCTTTCTTGGCGCGCAGAGGGAACACGTGACCGGGACGTGCGAGATCATGCGGCTTCGTTCTTTGATCGACGGCCGTGAGAATTGTCGTCGCTCGATCGGCGGCTGAGATTCCGGTCGTGACGCCGCGACGAGCTTCGATGGAAACCGTGAAGGCCGTTCCCAGAAAGGAAGTGTTGTCGGCTACCTGTGGCGACAGATGCAGCTCGTCACAACGCTGTTCAGTCAATGGCAGACAAATCAAACCACGCGCGTGGCGCGCCATGAAATTCACCATGTCCGGAGTGATTTTCTCGGCCGCGCATACGAGGTCGCCTTCATTCTCGCGATCCTCATCGTCCACGATGATGATCATCCGGCCTTCGCGAATGTCAGCAGCAGCGTCAGGAATGGAAGCGAATGCCATATCTCGAATTTCTAATCTGGAATCTGCAATCTTAAATCTGAGATTTTGGTTGACGGTATGTTAGCGCGAGGCGTGGTCGTTTGGCGACTCAGGAGGGGAGCCCGTAGTGAGTAAATGTGTGATGCGCGAACATGTTGCTGCCGGTCCCGGAGGGACCGAATGTTTATAGAAACCCCGACTATCATGGAATGAAGCTCCGGAGGAGCGAAACATTCCATGTCGACTTGCTTTTAGTTACGTCCTCCGGAGCTAAGGAAATCGTCTAGGTGAAGGTCTATAAACATTTGGCCGCTTGCGGCCAGTTCCGTAATCTCTCATGATCACACCGACACAGAATTACCGCATCATGGAAAACTCTAGGAAACGAAACGGTAGTAGATCAGACCACCCACAACGAGCACCAATGAACTCACGGTCTGCGTGACTGCGAAAGGATCGCGCGCAAACGACAGATCGGTAGTTCCCGCGGAAGATTTCGCCCCCGTGGGCTCAATCAGTTCAACCTGTCCTGCGCGTTCGGCGATACGAGTTGTAACAGTTTTGCCGCGCAACGCGGTGCGAGCCGGAACACCGGCAATCAACGTCACAAAGTAACCCAGCGGCGCGACCAGCACGAGCCACGCCGCACCCAGCACAGCCATTACCAGCACGAAAACCAGATAGAGCAAATCGTCGAAGAGCGTAGCCAACATGCCTCCCAGCCCAATGTCGATTCCAATGTTTTTGGGCTGAGGTTTGATCTTACTGTTCAAAGGCGCAATTGAATTCCAGAAGACCCCGACGATTTGTTGGCAGGCTGCGAGGTACGCTGCCGGATTGGAAGAAATCAGGCCAATGCGGGCTTTCATGCTGGTCCAGGTCGGCGCTAAGAATCCCGACGCCAGACTGATGATCGGACCGGCCTTTAAATACCAAAGAAAATAATTCGTGCGGAACAATCGAAAGACCAGGAAATTGATCACGACCACGGCGAGAATAATTCCCAGAAAGAAAACCTGCGGCAACCGGGACTTATTCTTGATATCAACTACCGGCGTAGGTTTAGGCGTGGCAGCGGTCTGAAATCGCTCGACGTATTTGGCGATCACATCCACTTCCAGGTTCACTTCATCGCCCGGCTGAAGCTGCGAGAAATTTGTCACCTCAAAAGTTTTGGGGATGACGGCGATGTCGAAATACTCGTCAGTAAGATCGGCGATAGTCAGGCTGATGCCTTCCACCGTGACTGAGCCTTTGAAAACCAGATAGCGGGCAATCTCATTCGGATAAGCGAAGCGGAAAGTCCATGAGTCGCCGTGATTTTCTGATCCGAGGAACTTGCCGCGAGCATCGACGTGTCCCTGCACGATGTGTCCGCCCAGACGCGTCGCGGCGGTTACCGCCCGCTCGAGATTGACGGGCGAGCCGGGCTTTAAGCCGCCGAGCGTCGAGCGAAAAAGCGTCTCTTTCGAAACGTCGGCCACGAATGAATCCGGCTTTACCTCGAGCGCCGTCAGGCATACGCCGTTAACCGAGATCGAGTCGCCGTCACGCGATCCTTCAGTGACCGTGCGTGCTTCGATGACGATGCGCGCGTCCTCGCCGCGGTTCTCAATAGCGCGGACGCGGCCAAGTTCTTCAATGATGCCGGTGAACATTTTTGTTGATTTGGCCGCGAGGTCAGTACCATCTGCGTCAGCAGATGGGATCAGGAAGCCTGGTTGTTCAGAGTGACCTCTTGATCCCATCCGCTCACGCGGATGGTACTGACCTCGTCGCACTTTTCGGTTCTATCCACGAGCAAGAGTGATAATCAGGATACCTATCAAACCAAGCAGGACGAGCCCGGACGAAATAACCATCATCCAAATCGCTTCGTTCTTGAAAGTGAATCTCAGTATTCTCATGAACTTCGCTCCCGCACAATCGACAGCATCCGTTGCAGCACTTCGCTAATCGGCTGACCGGTGGAATCGATGATGATCGCATCTTCGGCCGCTACCAGAGGCGAGTCTGGCCGCGTCGTGTCCCGGCGATCGCGTTCAGTGATATCGGCCAGCGTCTGATCAAAAGTCGCTTCCGGATTGATTACACGTTCTTCTGCGAGACGCCGTTCCGCGCGTTCTTCAATCACCGCATCCAGATAAAATTTCACATCCGCCTCCGGGAAAACCACGGTGCCGATGTCGCGTCCGTTCATCACCGCGCCGCGCCCGCCCAGCTCGCGCTGGCGCTCGACCATGGCTCGCCTGACCGCGGGAATGGCGGAAACGATCGACGCGACGCGCGTAACATCCTCGTCGCGAATGCGCTCGCTGACATCGCGCCCGTTCAGCAGCACGTGCAACGAATCAGGATCTCCGCCCAAATCAATTTCAATTCCTTTCGCGAGCAGGCCCACCGCCACGTCGTCATGTTCGTTCGTGGCCGACTCGATCACCGCCAGGGCCACTGCGCGATACATCGATCCGGTGTCGATGTAGAGCAGGTCCAGCTCACGCGCCAGCATTCGCCCCAGCGTTGATTTGCCCGAGCCCGAAGGGCCGTCGATTGCGATAACCATCGGTCGCAACATGCGACAGAGAATATCACCATGCGTAATTCACGTCAGTAATAGCCGTGTGCTGGGAACGCGGACGTCCTCGTCCGCGATGTCCGACAAACTTCAGTTTGTCGCTTAAGCTTCGACAAGCTAAAGCTCGTCGCACATCAAACCGTTCGCGCTCACTGCGGACGAGGATGTCCGCGTACCCAGCGCGACCAGTGACTTTTTCCGAAGAATCTCATAATCTTCGCCCGGCCCATCAGGAGGATTGAGCAATGATTCGTCGCCTAACGCTCTCTGCGGTCCTAATCATCTCTACTTTGCCGCCGTCGATCGGACAGCAACCACAGCCGAGTTCATCACCCGAACAAAAAAAGCCGGCGACCTCTCCGACGCAACCGCCACCTGAGATGGAATCGCAGGACGTCGTTAAGGTTACTACCAATCTTGTGCAGGTTGACGTGTCGGTCACGAAGGATGATAAACCGGTGACGGACCTGACGCCGGAAGACTTCGAAGTTTTAGAGGATGGCAAACCGCAAACGATTACGAACTTTTCTTACATCTCGAATTTTGAAAAGACCCCTGCGAACGCATCGACCCCACCGGCCGCTCGCAAGAACGATAAAGACAAAACTGCGCCTCCGATTCTTCCCGCGGTGGCCGGCGCGCGCGACGTCCGGCGGACGATCGCTCTGGTGGTTGATGATTTAGGAATGTCCTTCCAGAGTGTTTCGCTGGCGCGCAAGCAGGCCCGCAAATTCATCGACGAACAAATTCAACCGAATGATTTGGTGGCGATTATCCACACTTCCGGCGACGTGGGCGCGCTCCAGCAATTCACCACCGACAGGCGCATGCTTTACAGCGCGATCGACCGCCTGCGTTGGTATCCGTGCAGCCGCGCCGGCGTTCACGTGTTCACTCCGCTCGGCATGCCCCAGGTTTCCGCAGACGCGCCGTGTGGTGGCTCAAGAAACGTCACCGAGACGCTGCGGGCCCTGAAATTTATCGTGCAAGGCATGCGCGAATTGCCCGGCCGCAAATCGTTGGTGCTGCTCTCTGACTACCTGCCGATCGAAACGAACGAACCCGGCACAAACGAACTCAATCCGGGAGATAACGGCCTCGGTGACGTCAGGACTGACTATCGACATCAGTTGAACAAGGTTGCGGAAATCGCCATTCGGGCCTCGGTGGTGATTTATGCGGTTGATACGCGCGGGCTGGCGTACACGGGGATTACCGCGGCGGACGATCTTAAGGGCTTGTCGCCGCGGGTAACGGCTCGGGATATGACGAATGTCATAAGCCAGACGCTCAGCTCGCGCTCGATGTTAATGATTACGCGCCGTGAGGGCGGCGCCCTGATCGCCAAAGAAACGGGCGGCTTCCTGGTCCGCAATTCGAATGATTTTGATCTGAAGAGAATCGCCGAAGACCAGAAGGGTTACTATCTTCTTGGCTATCGGCCGTCACAAGAGACGTTTAATCGGAAGTTTCATCACCTCAAGGTTAATGTCAAAAGACGCGGGCTCACGGTGCGCACGCGCAACGGTTTCTACGGCATTGGGGAAGATGCTGTGCGTCCCGCGGAGCTGTCCGCGACCGATCAACTTAAGAAGGCGCTGATCTCGCCTTTCGGCGCGAACGAAATCAACGTGCGCCTCACGACCCTCTTCACAAATTTCGAAACGGGTTCATTGCTGCGCTCACTCATCTACATCAAGGCGCAGGATTTGATTTTCGTTGACGAGCCAGACGGCGGACACAAGGCGAGCTTCGATCTGGGAATAGTTCTTTTTGGCGAGAATGGCACGGTGAAGGACCATCAGAGTCGACTGGTCACTCTCAAACTAAGCAACGACGCCTACGAGAGCGCGGTGCGTAACGGCATCGTCTACGCTCTGGACACGCCGCTGAATCAAACCGGGCCTTTTCAATTTCGCATCGCGTTGAGAGATCAAATCTCTTCGCACATCGGCAGCGCGGGACAGTTCGTTCAAATACCCAACCTCTCGACCAGCAAGCTGGCACTTTCAGGACTGGTGCTGCTGAGAGATGCGGACGATAAACCCAACGGTGGGCCAGAGGCGCAGGACGCGATCACATCCGGTCCCGCCGTCCGGCAGTTCCGTCAGGGCGCAAAGGTCATCTTCGCATATTCGATTTACAACGCGCCGCTCGATGCCGCGACGCATTTGCCGCAGCTCACCACCCAAACACGCATCTTTCGTGACGGCAAGCCGGTGTTTTCCGGCGAGGCCACAACGGTTGAAGTCAATCCACAAATAGATCTTAAGCGCATTCCGAGTGTGGGGCGTATTCAGCTCGGCTCAGAGTTTCCGCCGGGAGAATATGTCTTGCAGATCATCGTGACTGATCGAACCAAAGAGAAGCAGGTAGCCACGGAGTGGATCGATTTTGAAATTGTGAAGTAGATCTCGCTTTCGCTGTTCCTCCGGCAATGCGCCGAAGGTCCGTCAAACATTATTCAGAATCGATAGTGCTGTGCCCTCGAAGATCTGTTGCTTTTCTCCGGACGGAATCTCCAGACCTTCAATTGACGACACCGCTCGATCAATTGAGCCCAGCAGGTGCGGATAGTCGCTGCCCATCACCATGTGATCGGCGCCGAGCATGTTCCTCGCCATCATCAGCATATGCGGATTGAAATTGACGGTGTCGTAATAAAGTTTTTTCAGATAGACACTCGGCAGCTCATCAATCTTCGCGCGGCACTCGACAAAATCGCGCCAGCCGTTGTCCAAACGCTCCATTAGGTAAGGCACCGCGCCACCCAGGTGACCAACGATCCAGCGAATGTCGGGAAAGTCCTTTAGCATTCCGTCGAAACACATGCGCGCGACGGCCAAGGTGGTGTCGAACATGAATCCAACGAGCGGCCCGAGCACATATTCACGAAATGGATCGGTATTGGCCGGCAACATCGGATGCAGCAGAATGCAGAGCTTCATGCGATTCGCTTCAGCGAAGAACGGACGATACTCAGGCGAGGTGAGCGGCTTGCCGCCGATGTTGCTCAAGAGAATCACGCCGTTCATCTTCAATTCATCGATGGCGCGACGCAGTTCCCGCAGCGCTTCATCCGGCGCATCCATCGGGATCGAAGCAAACGCTTTGAATCGCTGCGGATGCGTCGCGGCCAGCTCGGCATAAGCATCGTTGACCATGCGGGCGATTGCCGGTTGCTGCTGGGCGTCGGCAAAAAAGACATTCGGCGTTGACAGTGACACGACTTCGACGTCAATGCCGACACGATCCATGTCTTCGAGGCGCTTGGCCACGTCGGTCATCGCCGGTGTCACGCCAAAGAATCGCGCTCCGCGATAAGTGATGATCGTCTGGCCCGAAGGGCTTTTGTCGAAAGAGAATTCAGAAGGAAGTTCGCGAATTTTTTCGAAATAGCTTGGCGGGTAATAGTGTGTGTGCAGATCGAATTTGCGCAAGGGTGCTTTGGCTCCTCTGGTGACGGTCTGACTCCCTCTCCCTTTGGGGAGTAATCATATATGACGAATCATGTATGGCTTTAACGCCGGAGGCGTTCGCGAATTCCAGCCCAGGGCAACGCCCTGGGTAGAGGTTTTGATTTGCGCGCGTGAACTCTGAAAGAGTTCGCAAAATCAATCGGCCATAACTCAAAGCTCGGCAATCCTTTAAGGGTTGCGGCGTTTGGGTAGGTTCATTTCCCCCAGGGTAGCGCGCTTATGCGCGCAACCCTGGGCTGAAGGCTCGTGAACGCCTTCGGCGTTCCTTCTACGGCGCGTAATCAGCACTTGATTCCAGGATGTCATTGCCTTTGGGAGAGGGAGTCAAACTGTAACACTACGCGCTCCTTATCATCACTGTCCCGCTGTCAGCCGGATCAAACCCGTCGCATCACGAATCAGGATATCTGACCCGAGCAGCACCGGCATCGACCAGGTTTCACCTTCGGCGACGTCATAGCGTTTCTCAAGCGCGAAGGCAGTCGAGCCGCGATACGCCACGACCAAATCTGCGCCGTTCGTCAGGTAGATCAAATTGCGTGGCGTCAAGAGCACTGAGGCATGCTCGCCTTCGCGGCCTTCCGTGGACCAGCGCAGCACGCCGGTCTTCGCGTCGAGCGCCACGAACTGACCCTTCTTACGCGACGAGTGGCCGTAGATTAAGCCGTCACCGAATACGGGCGAGCTCATATACATCGCCACGTCCGCGTTCTTCCACGCTTCAGTCGCCTGCCACTTACCTTCCGTTAGCGCCAACGTGTAGGCATGCGTTCCTTGTCGCGTTCCCGAGACAATCAAGTGCGTTCCGGTCCAAATTGGCGTCGTGATGTTCTCGTGCCATTCGTCAGGAAACGGAATTGACCAAAGCTCGTTTCCATTCGCAGCGTCGATCCCGACGATTGAGCTATTCGTCATCGTGACGATCTGCCTTTTGCCGCCGAGGTCGAAGGTTACGGGCGAAGCGTATCCAGGTCCCGGCCCGCGCCATTCCCACGCGGTGGCGCCGGTCGCCGGTTCGAGTGCGACAATTTGTCCGCCGTGAATATCGCTGCCCGTTTGAATCACGATCCAGTTACCAACCGCGAGCGGCGACGCCGCAGTGCCGCAAAACATTTTCGATGTGTCGATCGTCTTTGAGAAATCTTTGCTCCACAACGGCCGGCCGGTCTTTGTATCCCAGGCCTTGACAATGCCGGTCACGCCCAGCGTGAACAAGCGGTTGCCGACGACCAGCGGCGTGGCGTTCGGACCTTTCGCCATCTTCACCGCGTATTGGTTCTTCTTGAAATCAGCCGCGTATTTTTGTTCCCAAAGCAGTTTGCCGTTCGACAGATTTACCGCGACGACGACTTCCTCGGGATCCCGACGGCCATGAACAAAAGCAGTTCCGCGCGCGACGACTGGTGATGAGTAGCCTTCGCCAATCTCGACCCGCCAAACTTGCTTCAGCGACGCCGGCCAATTTGCGGGCGCGCTGGCCGCCGGCACTGAGCCATCACGAGCCGGGCCGCGCCATTGATTCCAGTCCTGGCCACGAACCGTTTGGGTCAAGCCGAAAACAACCACGGCAAAGATAATTTGATAGAGAAATCTCATTGATTAATCCTTCATGTGCGACCGACTGGTGACAGAGCAAAATTAGACAGGATTGACAAGATTGAAAGCAAAATTAATCGCTGTTCTCTAATCTTGTTAATCATGTAAATCCTGTCTAAATGCTTCTCAATTCACTATTACCATACCCGGAAAAGAACGTGGTCCGCCGAACATTGTCTGGTTCACGGCTTTGCCTCCGAGGGCGGCGAGCGCGAGATCGATTTCAATGAGCAGACGCATTTCAGGACGTTCAATTTGATCGGCCAGTGTGCGCGCTCGATCGAAATCTTTTTGCCCCAACGCGGCGAGCGTTTGATCCAGAGAATTAATTACGTTGCCCAGGTTGTTCGTTCCCGGCATTACCCATTCGCCATCCTTCAAGTACTGGGCGTCGATTCCGTCGAGCACGGCGGCCGCGGATACCAGCTCGTTCAACTTGAGGATCAATGGCTGCAAGATCGCGAAGCTCTGTTCGACATCGATGTTCAAATACGCCTGGGCCAGGCGCAGCTGTCCGTAGAACTGGGCCGCGGACTGCGGTGCGCTTGCCAGGGTAGTTTTTGCTTCAGCCAATAACGCGAGCGCGCCCTTTTTGTCCTCAGCGCCAACCGTGATCGCCGTGCGCAGCAGGATCTCGATTTTTTGGTTGAGGTTTTTCGCTTGATCGACCAGGCGGCGCGCTTCGACGATCTTGTTGTTTCCTTCGGCCGCGCTGAGAGCCTGATTATTGAGCTGATCCAGCATCTGCCGTCGTTGCACCGGGTCAGGCGACATCTCGGCAATCTCTTTGGCCCGCGCGGTGTCTCCGTTGGCCAATGCTTTCCAAGCCGCATTCTGATAGAGCAGGTTTTGAAACTCGGGCGGATACTTTGCGGCGAGCGCCAGCATGTCTTCGACCGTGCCGTTCTGACTGATCTTGTGCATTTCCTGATACATCTTCGCCGAAGGATCAAGCGTGCGCTCGACAGCCTGCGACCATTCCCGTAACTCGTTGGCACGCGACGGCACGTACTTTTCAATCAACGGCGCGATCCGTTCGATCTGATAGTAGAGATTCTGGGCCATGCCCATCCCGCCCTGTGTCTGTCGATTAATCGTAAACAGGTTGCCGACCATGACCGTGAGTAAATCCCGAAAAGCGTCTTCGTCAGCCTGCGGCGGTTGGAATGAAGTCAGCAGGTTCCAGGCATTATTCGCCAGGTCCGTGTTCCGGTTGAGATTTTCATCCTTAATTTTCGTGACGATCTCCTGATACAAAGCCTGCCCTGACTTTTGATCCTTTTGATAGAGCTGCGGCAGAAACGAAATCACGTTCCAGCTAACGCCGCGCGCCAAACTGCTGCGCGCAAGTTTCAGCGCCGCAGCCGGGTCTTTTCCCGCAATCAGGGTTGCGACATTCATTTCCAGGTTCGCCTCGTTCTGATAGTTGAAATTATTACGTATCCGGATCGCGGCATCGTTTTGAAATCGAGTCTGGCGCAGCGCCGTCACCGCCAGATCAGGATCATGTGCAGCGATGCGCATCACCAGTTCCTGTCGCGCTTGAAAGAGGCGATTCATTTCCTGGTAAACCTCAGGGTCGCTGTAATCGACTTCGGAAATTCGACTCGTCAGTTGCGTCAGCGCCGCGGTGAAGAGTGAGCGGGCGCGCTTCTCGTCACGGGTCCACAAAAGATCACCAACTGCACACTGGGCGCGCATCAGGTTTGCGGGCGAATGAAGATTGCCGACTTGTCCGGAAAGCGTTTCGATCAAATCGAGCGCCTTCTTTTCCGTCGCCGGATCGATCTTTGCCGGCGCGGGCGCCGCGGCGCCGGGAGGCGGCGACATAGACGTTGCCACTTGCGCCTGGCTGAGATTGAAAGCAAAACTGAGCGCGATGAATAGGAGTAAGGCGAGTAAGCGAGACATGGCTAACTTCCTTTCTTCCGGCGCGGGACTTTAGTCGGGCTTTTAGTGGCACAGACTTTAGTCTGTGATCTGACTCGAACTGTTCCGAAGTCCCACAGACTGAAGTCTGTGCCACGAACCAACTAAAGTTGGTACTCTGACACCCTGAAGGCTGCAACTCGTACCACTGGTGCTTTTTGTGTCCGTAGTTTGAAGCGTTATGCGGCGCGCGCGTTTCCTGACTGTTTTAGCTAAAACGGACTGACTATCGTAATTGACGCCGGACTTTGAGTATTGTTCCGTAAATAACTAGACTAAGCTGATGCCGGACCCCCAAATTCAAGCGATTCTGAAAAAGTCTCTGGACGGCCAGCGCCTGAACGTTGAGGACTGTACCACGCTGTTAGAGTCTTATGACATAGCCAGCATGGGCGCAGCCGCGGACGAAATTCGCCAGCGCCGCCATCCGGACAACGTCGTCACCTACATCATCGACCGCAACATCAATTACACGAACGTCTGCAACGTCGTCTGTACGTTCTGCGCCTTCTATCGCCGCCCCGGCGCGCCTGATACTTACGTGCGGACGATCGACGAGATTTGCGAAAAGATAGACGAGACGATTGCGCTCGGCGGTACGGGCGTGTTGATGCAGGGCGGACTGCATCCGGATTTTGGCGTCGAGTGGTACGAAGACATGCTGCGCACGCTGAGTGCGAAGTATCCGGGCTTTCAGTTGCACTGCTTCTCTCCGCCTGAAATTCACAACCTGCATCTGATCTCCGGTCTTGATTACGAAACGATCATGCAGCGTTTGAAAAACGCGGGGCTTTACAGTTTGCCGGGCGGTGGTGCAGAGATTCTTGACGACGAAGTTCGCAAACGCGTCGCGACGAAATGTACGACCGATGAATGGCTCGAGGTGATGCGGGCAGTGCACAAAGTTGGTTTGCGTTCGAGCGCGACGATGATGTTCGGCATTGGCGACCGGATCGAACATCGCGTCAACCATCTACGCAGGATTCGCGACTTGCAGGACGAAACCGGCGGCTTCTTCGCTTTCATTCCCTGGACGTTTCAGCGCGAGAACACGGCGCTGGGCCGGAAGATCAAAGACGAACCGACCGGCATTGATTATTTGAAAATGCTGGCCGTCTCAGTCCTGTTTCTCGACAACATCGAAAACTTCCAATCGTCATGGCTGACGCAGGGCCTGCGTTTGGGACAAGTCGCTTTGCGCTTTGGCGCGAACGACATGGGCTCGATCATGATTGAAGAGAACGTGGTCTCAGCCGCCGGTGCGCACAACCGCGCGAGCGAAGAGATACTGCGTTATTTGATCAAAGAGGCGGGTTTTGTTCCACAGCAGCGGGATATTCTTTATAAGCCAGTTAATCGTGAGCGGCAGGAGGAAAACCAGGGGAATGGTTCGCGATCGAAACGCGATCTAAAAGTGTTGACCGTCGCGTAGTCTCGTGAGGGCAGTTTTTGCGGTGGTACGCACGCCTCTGGCGTGCTTTTTTTTTTGACCGTATCGCTGTTGTGGTGAAGCACGCCAGAGGCGTGCGCACCGTCTTAAGCCTTCTTGCGGCGAGACTTCAGTTCAGGCCGGCGCCCGGCATCCTTCAATTCTTTCAGACGATCGCGTTGAGACTCTTCTCCGGTCTCAACAAACAGCGGCTCAAACTTCGAAGCATTCAGCAAAATGCCGGTTCCTTCCGCGGTTGGCTTAACTCTGGAAATCAGAACGCGGCTGATTCGTCGCGGCATCAGCATAGGCGCAATCGTCGCGGCCGATTCGGCGAGGGCCACGATGTCACCGCCACCGCGCCAATGTTCACGCACTACGAGGTCGTCGGTGTGATCGACCAGCCGCAGCAAGGTCAGCGCGACCAGGAAAAGATCGTCAACCTGGCCGAGAAAAGGAATCATGTCGGGAAGAAAGTCGAAGGGGATGACCGCGTAGATAATTGCGGCTGCGAAAAGCGCGCGCTCGGTCTTGGGCACGCGCGAGTCCACCATCAAACGCATGCTGAGCATGACCATGTTCGGCAGGAACATGAGCAGGTTCTTCATGCGGCTCTTTAGTTTTGCTTTACCCATCGCTTATTGCCTTCCTTCGACGGCTCTCTAATTCATATAACGAATATCAGAGGGCAGCAGGTTCATGCAAAGACGGGCGGTAGCCCGACTGTCAGGGAGGGCGTTTCTACGCGACGTTCACGCCCTCCCTGACGGTCGGGCTACTGCCCCGTTACCAAGCCCTCAACGAATCTTCTTTCCAGGCATTTTCCGTCCATTCTGATTGAGAATCAACTGGGTTACTTTCCCCTGATCGTCCACTACGAAGCTCACCTGCGCGTTAGCTTCCTTCAAAAAGAAATCAGTTGGTGAGGTTGGAACCAGTTCGAGCTTTGGCTGGCCCGTGGGCGCACCCATTAGTTTGCCGTTTTCGTTGGTGATGGTAATGACGAACCCCGGCTGCAGCTCGTATTCGCCGGCGTACGAATCGTAAAGTTTGGGATCGACTTTGGCCTCTTTGCCCTCGAGCTTGTTCAGCGCCACAGTCGCACTGACATTCTTCGGATCGAGTTCGAGCGATTTCTTGTAACTCGCAATCGCCAATTCCTTGTTGCCGTTTGTCATGTAGGCTTCGCCGAGGCTGTCATGAGCGTTGGCGGCCTGCGGGAACATTTCGACGTTCAACTTGAAGATTTCGACCGCGTCAGCGACCTTCTTCATTTGCATCAGTTGGTAACCAAGCCGATTCAATTCCCCTTCGGCAAAGTCGTATTCGGCAGGGGTGGCTCCCGCTTTCAACGCACGGTACTCCTTGATGGCTGACGCAACGTCTTTCTCCTGGATCGAATTCATGAGTACCGTGGCGATCGATTGCTTCGGCACGTCGTAAGGCTGATCGTAAAGAATGCTCATGAGCCCCTCAACCATCTTGTTGAGATACTGGCCGTGCTCGGCGTTGTCGAGCAAAACGATCAGACGCTTCTCGTTCGTCATGCGAACAATCTGGGTGTTGAACCCGTTGATTCCGCCGCCGTGTTGAATGACTCGCACGACGAGTCTGGTGGGCGGCGCGAGCGTCGCCTTCCTGATGTTAAAGCCGTAGCCGTAGTTGTTCAGGTTCGGCGTGAACATCAGCTCCTTGGATTTTGCGGAGAGAATCTTGTCCGCGTACAGCGCCTGATCCCAGAGGTAGAGATCTTCGACCGTTGAATAAAGCGAGCCGGCCGCATACGGGATGCTCATGTCCAGATAGGGCGCGGTTTCGTAGCCGCGCGGAGTTTGCGTGTAGCCGGTCGCTCGCTTTCCAATGATCGTCTTCCATTGATCGTAACCACTGTTCTTCATTCCCAGAGGATCGAAAATATTTTCTTTCAGCACCTGCTCGTAAGACTTGCCAGTGACTTTCTCGATAATTGCTCCCAGAAGGAAATAGCCAGAGTTGTCGTAAACAAACTTGGTTCCGGGTTCGAATTCCAGGTCGCCACTCGTGTACTTCTTAATAAAATCGTCCACCGTAAAAGGATTGCGACTGACGTTGGCAAAGAATCCGGGCAGCGACGTGTAACTGGGAATGCCCGACGTGTGGCTGAGCAGATTATGAATCGTGACTTTCGCGCCGGTATCTTTGCGATAATCCGGCAAATAATCGATCAACTTGCCGTCGAGTTTGATCTTGCCCTGCTCAACCAATTGAAGAATCAGCGTGGCAGTGAATTGCTTCGTGATTGAGCCAAGCCGAAACTTTGTGTCGGGCGCGTTCGGAATGTTCCATTCCATGTTGGCCAGGCCGACGCCTTTCTTGTAAAGGACCTTGCCGTTATCGACCACAATGGCCGACCCGTTGAACTGTCCGTATTTATGATGAAGTGAAATCAGTTGATCGATTTTCGCGGCCTTATCCTGGGCGAAGGACGAGGATTGAAAAGCGAGAATGGCGAATAGCGCAAAGGCGAAGGCAATTTTGTGATGCTTTACCGAGAATTTCATGGTTGAGGCTCCTGGATTAATTATTTACGGCAGACGTAGTGCGGCGAATTGTATCGCAAGTAGCTTGATACGTGCGCGCGTCATCACTTGTTCCCAGCCTTGCGCTCGGTTAGACTCCGCAGCGAAAAAAGATTCCAGATTCCGATGTCAATATTAGATCAAATCCGACAGCGTGCTGCCTCAAGTCCGCAACATATCGTGTTGCCGGAAGGCGAAGATCCGCGGACAGTAGTCGCCGCCAGCATGGCGACGCGGCAACGGCTGGCGCGCATCACCGTGCTCGGTGATGAAGAGAAAGTGCGCGCCGCGGCGCGGCAGGCCGGCGCAGATCTCGGCGGCGTGGACTTGATTGATCATGTTCGCGCCAACGATTTCGAAAAAATGGTGTCTCTGTTGTATGAGGCTCGACGCGCGAAAGGCATGACGACCGACGAAGCGCGCACCGCGCTTCGTGATCCGCTGTACTACGGCAACCTGTTGGTGCGAGCCGGCCGCGCGGACGGATCAGTTGCCGGCGCCACCAACACTACCACCCACACAGTGCGCGTTGCTTTGCATTGCATCGGCGTGCGGCAAGGCTTAAAGCTCGTCTCGAGTTTCTTTTTGATGGCGCTGCGCGATTCGAACATTGGCCAAAACGGCGCGATGATCTTTGCTGATTGTGGTGTTGTCATTGAACCCAGCGCCGGCGAGTTAGCGGAAATCGCGTTAGCGTCGGCTGATTCCTGTCGCGCTTTACTAGGCGCCGAACCGCGCGTCGCGATGTTGTCCTTTTCGACCAAAGGCAGTGCGAAGCATCGCATGATCGATAAAGTCGTCGAGGCCACAAAAACAGTTCGGGCCCGCGCGCCGGAACTTGAGATTGACGGTGAATTGCAGCTCGATGCGGCGCTGGTTCCTTCCGTCGCGCAATCGAAAGCGCCGGGCTCTCCGATTGGCGGGCGCGCCAACGTTTTGATCTTTCCCGATCTTCAATCCGGCAATATCGCCTACAAATTGACGGAGCGATTGGCGGGGGCCACGGCCATTGGACCGATTTTGCAGGGTCTTGATCGGCCGGCAAATGATCTTTCAAGGGGTTGCAAGGCGGAGGATATCGTTGACGCTATTGCCATTACCGCCGTTCAGGCCCAGGCGCGCAAAGCAAACGGCTAGCTCTTTGGAAGTTGTTTGCGCTCATGGGCAACGTGAGGCCATGACTCCAGGCATCCAACCGGCGACCTTTCATTTTAAATCTCGGAGTCGCTCATACTTGCGCCGTTTGCTCCTTCCAATTTTTCTCGTTCTGCTGGTGGCGCTGACCGCCCAATCGCAAACAAACCCTCGGCCTTCGCCAACCCCTAAGACCGAAGATCAGGAACCGGTGCGTGTCTTCACGGAAGAGGTTCGTCTGCCGATCGCCGCCACCGACACCTATGGGCATTACGATCCGACCTTGGTGATCGAGGACGTGATGGTGCTCGAAGATGGTCAGCCGCAGCAAATCAGAAGCATTCAACATCTGCCGACGAATGTTCTTTTATTGATCGACACCGGAAACCAACTTGGTCTGAAGGATATTAATCTCATGGCCAAGGTGGCGTCAGGGTTGGTCTCGGCGCTTTACGCGGGAAATAAAGTCGCGGTGATGCAATTTGCGATGAAGCCGGAACTGTTGCAAACGTGGACCAGTGACAAGGCAGTGCTCGAGAGAGTCCTGAAGACAAAACTGAAGTCAGGTAAGAGCAGCAGGATCTCAGACGCGTTTGTCGCCGCTGCCGATCTGTTCAAAGACACGCCACCCGGAACGCGCCACATCGTCATCATCACCGACGGCGTCGAAGCGCCGGGCGGAAAAGTCACGATATCGAACGCCATGAGGAAACTCAATTCCGTGCAAGCCAGCGTACACATCATCAGCTATACCGTGTTGGCGCGGTTGGCGATTCAAACGCAGACCAAAATTGTCAGAGGCGGCGACGGTGTTCAGCGTGATGGAAATCCCGGTAGCAATCCAGTTGCGAACGGCGATCCGACACTTCCTCCCGGAACCACACGAACACCAAGTTTCAAGATTGGATCGATCGATACTGACTTTGCGATGCGAAAGAAGAAAAAGGAATACGAGCGGGCCACGCGCGACAGCGAAAAGCAGCTGACTGAGATAGCCGAAGAAAGCGGCGGCCGCATTATGCTCCCAGCGTCGCCCAGCGATCTTTTAGCGCAGGCTGAGACCATCGCGCGGGATATTGGATCGCAATATGTCGTTACTTATCGTCCGACTCGTCCGTTGGCCGAAGCAAAACCCGGGGAGTATCGAAAAGTCGATATCGCTTCCCGTCGTGTTGGTTTGTATTTGCGAGGCAGGCGGGGTTATGTCGTGCCCTAATCGAAGAGTTTAGAGTTCAAGTTTTCCCTGTGCGGAAAGATTGAACTCCAGACTCTTAACTCACCGGCGCATTCAATTGCGATTCAATCGAAGATGCGATGTGTTGCCAATCAGAAGCCGCGGGTTTGCGCTCCAATGACGCACGTCTAAGCGCATCCCAATCTTCCTGAGGCACGCGATGAAACGCCTCGACCACCTTCGGATCGAATTGACGACCTATCCACGCATCCAATTCCTCAGCGGCAGCCGCATATGAACGTCCCTGGCGATAGACACGGTCGCTGGTGATGGCATCGAATGCATCGGCGACTGAGAAGATGCGCGCGCAGATATCAATTTCGTCAGCTTTAAGCCCCAGCGGATATCCGGAGCCATCCCATTTTTCATGATGCTGGGCGACAACGCGCGCCGCGCCTTCGAGGAATCTTATCCCTCGCAAAATTTGCTGGCCATGCAATGGGTGCTCGCGCATCAGGACCCACTCTTCATCGGTGAGCTTCGCTGGCTTGCGCAGGATCGCATCAGGAACACCAATCTTTCCGATGTCGTGCAACAGTGATCCAAACTCCAGCGCTTTCATTTCCGGCCCACTCAACCCGTACTCACGGCCCAGCCGTAAACTGAAAGTCACCACGCGCTCAGAGTGACCGTGCGTCTCTGCGTCGCGCGTTTCCAGTGCGGCAGTCAACGCTCGCAGCGTTGAGCGATACGCATTCTCGAGTGAACCCAACGCTTCGTCCAATTCGGCCGTGCGTTGCGTGACGAGTTCTTCAAGATGATTTTCGTAACGGCGCTTGGCCGCGACCAATTCGTAATAATCGAAAGCGCGCGAGACGGCAGCCTCGGCTTGTCGAAGATCGAAAGGCTTCATCAAGTAATCAAACGCGCCCAGACGGAGAGCCTTGATCGCGCTTTCAATTGTTTGCATACCACTGATCATGACGATCACGGTATCAGGCGAAACAACTTTGACGTGCGGGATCATCTCCAGCCCGCTCATGCCGCTCATGGTGATGTCGCTGATCACGAGCTGGTATTGATGCTCGCGAAGTTCAGCGATCGCCTCTTCTGCAGACGAGGCCTCGCCGCAATCATAAGTGCCGGAAAGCAGATCGTTGAGCACACCGCGCACTTCGGCTTCGTCGTCAACAATCAGCAGCCGGGGCTTAGCATTCGTTTCACTCATGGACAATTAACGGGGGGAACGGACTCTTAACGTCGAGCGTTCAGGGGGTTCGTAGAACTGGGAGGACGGACAATCAGTCTGAGGCCGGATTTAGCCCGGCCCAAGCATTGTACAACGGCTCCGGCCAATTGACAACAATCTTTTACACCGGGGGATAGGCCGAAAATCATAGGTTTCCAAGGGTTTTGACGGTCTTGAGGCGTTTGAGGAGTCGCGAGTTGACCGGTTATCAGGCTTCCTCTAATATGCCTCAGCCTTCTTCAGCCGGAGTGGCGAAATTGGTATACGCACCAGACTCAAAATCTGGCGAGGTTCACTCCTCATGAGAGTTCGAGTCTCTCCTCCGGCACCAA
>UEXV01000009.1_pt1 | contig 42234 bp, 35 predicted proteins | sample 4301181 | NCBI WGS metagenome assembly UEXV01 (sample SAMEA4773175, study PRJEB27434) | metagenome | biome: 2259; feature: agricultural soil; material: soil | place: USA | collected 2014-09 | depth 0.25 m | reverse complement strand
GAATGGCGCGGTCTTCAAAACCGTTAGTGAGACTGCGAGAGCAGGCTCAGGTAGGTTCGATTCCTACACGCCTCCGCCAAATAACTTTCAATTTCGATGAGGTCAGTACCGGGAGTGGTAGCGACCGGGTCACCTGCGTTGTCCGCGTGATAGGCCACCCGGTCGCTACCGCTCCCGGTACTGACCGCATGTTTAGCGACGCTCGCTAACTTGATCCGATCCTTGGCGATCCTTTACTATCGCTTTTTCGAACGAACGTTCGAACTGCCGATTAGGGTAAGCGACTAGTCCAAGCGTTAACCGGATTCCATGATCAATTTTCAAACTTCGCCTGACCAATACAAACACTGGAAGCTGGCAGTCGACGGCACGGTGGCTCGACTGACGATGGACGTCCAGGAAGATGAGACGCTGGCGGACGGCTACAAGCTGAAGCTGAATTCCTACGACCTTGGTGTCGACATCGAGCTGGCCGATGCCATTCAACGAATTCGTTTTGAGCACCCGTCGGTGCGCGCCGTCGTCTTGACCAGTCTGAAGCCGCGCATCTTTTGCGCCGGCGCGAACATTTACATGCTGGGCACATCGTCGCACGCCTTCAAAGTCAATTTCTGCAAATTCACCAACGAGACTCGTTGCACGATTGAAGACGACTCGCATCATTCAGGCCGGCGATATCTCGCCGCGCTGAACGGAACGGCGTCGGGAGGCGGCTATGAATTGGCGATTGCCTGCGATGAGATTTATCTGGTGGATGATGGTAATTCGGCGGTCTCGTTGCCCGAAGTCCCTTTGCTGGGCGTGCTGCCGGGCACCGGTGGTCTGACGCGACTGGTTGATAAAAGAAAGGTCCGTCGCGATCGTGCTGATGTGTTTTCGACCCTGGCGGAAGGATTGAAAGGGAAGCGCGCCAAAGAATGGGGGCTGATCGACGACACGTTTCCGACCAGCAGATTTCAGGAAGCGATTGACGCCCGCGTGCGCGAAGTAACCCAAACTGACGGTTTGCCTGACGCGGGTATCAAGCTAAATCCGCTCGAATTTAAGTCAACCGACGACTCGCGCGATTACACGTACGTCAGTCTAAAGCTTAATCGCGATAAGCGTTACGCCGACCTGACTGTCAAAGGAGCGGAAAACAACCTGCCGGCGGACGCGCAAGAAATTCAAAAGCTCGGTGATAGTTACTGGCCGCTGCGCGTCTTTCGCGAGCTGGATGACGCGTTGTTGCACCTGCGTGTGAACGAGCCGGAGACTGGGCTCGTATGCCTTCGAACCGAAGGAAGCGTTGAGAATGTGTTGGCGGTTGATCAGACGCTCGCCGCGAATCGTGATCACTGGCTGGTTCGCGAAACAATTTTGCAGATGGGGCGGACGCTGCGCCGGCTCGACCTGACCGCCAAGAGTTTCTTTGCGATCGTCGAGCCAGGCAGTTGCTTCGCGGGAAATCTGCTGGAGCTTTTGCTCGCGTCTGATCGCAGCTACATGCTCAACAACCCGGACGCGACGATTGAGTTGGCCACGAGCGAACTGAATGCCGGCGCGTTTCCGATGAATAACGGCCTGACGCGCTTGCAGTCTCGCTTTTTGTCGGAGCCCGGAAAAGTCGATGAGGTAATCGCGAATAATAATCGGCTGGATACTGACGCCGCCGAAGCCGCGGGTCTGATTACTTTCGCGCCTGACGATCTCGATTGGGACGATGAAATTCGTTTGGCTATTGAAGAACGTACGTCACTTTCGCCGGATGCTTTGACCGGGATGGAAGCATCGCTGCGATTTGCCGGACCGGAAACGATGGACACGAAAATCTATGGCCGCCTGACCGCCTGGCAAAACTGGATCTTTCAACGGCCGAATGCTGTGGGCCCGAACGGCGCTTTAACGAACTACGGCAAGCCGACGCAGGCGCAGTTTGATTACAAGAGGACGTAGACCGACAAATCACTACGGAAATATTTCAATGAGTTACCTTCTCGTGACGAAGAGAATTATTGTTGGCGGTTTGCTGTTGAGCATCTTCGCTGCCAGTGTGCTCTCAGCGGCGCAAGGCGAAGGAAAGAAGCCAGTTGTATTCAAGTCTCCTTCTGGGTACATGCCTGCCGAACTGTCAGGACATCTCGGCAAACTATTCCTCGATCCGAAAAAACCCGGCGGCATGTTTGTGGGCTATCCGAAAGACGGACAGGACATGGCGTCGTTTACGGATGAAATGAAGAAGATGGTTGCCGGCATGTTCCTGCACGATGAAAAGAATCCCGCCTGGGATTCAGCGTCGCTTCCGCCGCATAAGGGCATCGACACCGAGATGGGAACCTTGATGACAACTTCCAACGGCGAAATGGAAGTGCAGTTGGCGTTTTATTCGAGACCCGAAGGCGTTGCTTACGGCTATTTCGCGATGCGGCACAAGAAACCAAAATCAGACGACGCCAAATTTTTGGATTCTTCCGGCGCGGGCGTCAAGGCCTTTGATGAACTGGCCAAAACGATTAGCAGCAATCCCAGGTAGTGAATATTTGAAGTTATGAATCTCTACGATCGCATTCCTAACAATGTAAATCTTTCCGAAGACAAGCGTCTGCAACGCGCCCTGGAAAAATGGCTGCCCAACTTTCTTAGTTGGTGGCACGACATGGGACCGGAAGGCTTTCAGAAAAAAGACGTTTGGCTGCGCACGGCAGTCGATGTCGGTTCAGAGGGCTGGGCGCATTTTGATTACGTGAAGATGCCCGACTATCGCTGGGGCATCTTTCTCGAACCCGCGCAACCTGACGCTAAGGTTGGCTTTGGCGATAACTATGGCGCGCCTGCATATCAGGAAGTGCCGGGTGAATTTCGGAACGCCTTGCGTCGCATCATCGTGACGCAAGGCGATACGGAGCCGGCCTCGGTCGAACAACAACGGCAACTCGGCCACACCTCTCCTTCGCTCTACGACCTGCGAAATCTTTTTCAGGTGAATGTCGAAGAGGGCCGGCATCTCTGGGCCATGGTTTATTTGCTGCACGGATATTTTGGCCGTGACGGTCGTGATGAAGCAGATGCATTGTTGGAGAGACGCAGCGGTAATCCGGACAAGCCGCGCATCCTCGAAGCCTTCAATCAGCCTTGCGACGACTGGCTCAACTTCTTCGCGTTTACGATGTTCACGGATCGCGACGGCAAATATCAGCTTTCAGCTTTAGCTGAATCCGGATTCGAACCATTGGCGCGCACCTGCAAATTCATGTTGACCGAAGAAGCGCATCACATGTTTGTCGGCGACACCGGCCTGAGCCGCGTCGTCAAGCGCACGGCGCAACTGATGAAGCAGAATCCAAATGAAGACGTGCGCGCTCTCGACGGTATCCCGCTCGAAATCATTCAGAAGTACATTAATTTCTGGTTCAGCTATTCGCTGGATTTGTTTGGCGGCGAGATTAGCTCGAACTCGGCGGACTTCTTTGCGGCTGGTTTGAAGGGCCGCTTCAAAGAGCAGGATCAATACACCGATCACATCGCCGCGGAAGGCTCGTTCACGATGCAGGTGGTCGAAGACGGGAAGCTCGTGCCGCGCGAAGTGCCTTTGCGAAACGCGCTCAACGAAATTCTGCGCGGTGAATATGTCAAGGATTGCGAAAAAGGCCTGGCGCGTTGGAACAAGGCTTTGGCCGATGAAGGACTCGCCGAGCGGCTCTATCTTCCCAACATTCGTTTCCATCGTCACGTCGGCGAATACGCGGGTCATTCTTTCGATCTCGAGGGTAATTTGATTTCTAAAGAAGAATTCGAGCGACGAAAGTCCGAGTGGCTACCGACGATTGAAGATCGCGAATACGTTGGCAGCTTGATGAAGCCGGTGACGGAACCGGGCAAGATTGCGAACTGGATTGCGCCACCGGCAACCGGAATTAAAGGCAAGCCGTTCGAATTTGAATACGTGAGATTGTAGCTGTCGTGATGTCAGTACCGGGAGCGGTAGCGACCGGGTAACAGCTCCGTCGATTGAGACGGTCGCATTAATTGGAAACCCGGTCGCTACCGCTCCCGGTACTGACCTCAAGTCGAATATAGACTATGCACTCTAGTCGCAAATCGGATCCAAGCCAGTCGAAAATGGACCCGTCCCGTTACGATCAAAAGCTCGAGCACATCCTGCGAACGTCGGCGCGCATCTTCGCTGAGAAGAGCTATCACTCGACTTCGATGCGCGACATTTCGCGGGCGACCGGCGTCAGCCTGGCCGGGCTTTATCACTATTGCAAATCGAAGGAAGAGCTTTTGTTTCTTATTCAGGATCACTGCTTCGGCCGCGTGCTGGAACGTCTGGAAGAGCGCATCAAGGGCCTTGACGATCCGTTTGAGAAGTTGCACATCTTCATCGACAACCACCTCTCGTTTTTTGCGGCGAACATGGCCGAGATGAAGGTGCTTTCGCATGAGGCCGAGTCGCTTGCGGGTGATTTGCATAAGCATGTCTCGACCAAGAAGGAGCGATACGCGAAACTCGCGCGGAAAATTTTGCGTGAGATCCAGGAGCGGCAGAAGACAGCCACGCCCATAGATTTGACGGTCGCCACGTATGCGCTGTTCGGCATGATGAACTGGATTTACAACTGGTACAATCCGCGTGGCAAAATTCGCGTAACTCATCTGGTAGATAATGTGGCGCAGCTTTTCTTGAACGGCTTCGTCAACGGAACCAGCGACCAAACGATCGACTGGCCGAGAAGCCTGGCAACGAAACCGGTCAGCGTATGGCAGGCGCAGCCAAATCAACCCAGATGACTGGAGCGCAACCGTCCCGGTTGCTCACCTTCGAGACCTGAAATGCAAGCGAGGACGCTTGCGCTCCAGCCTGATTGAAGACTATGGACGAAGTAGGAGAGCAATTCGAAATCACTGAAATGACTCGCAACCTGGTTGACTATGAAGTGCTTGACGGTGTGGCGCTGTTAACGCTCAACGATCCTCCGGCGAATACGTATTCGTACGAGATGATGCAGCAACTTGATGCGCGCATTCTCAAAGCGCGGATGGATGAAAGCGTTCAGGTGATCGTCATCACCGGCAGTGGGGAGAAGTTTTTTTGCGCCGGCGCGAACATCGCCATGCTCGGCGAGGTAACACCTGAATTCAAATATTATTTTTGTTTGCACGCGAATGAAACGCTGTCGCGGCTGGAACAGACTCCGAAGCTGGTGATCGCCGCCGTCAACGGTCATTGCGTCGGTGGCGGTTTGGAAGTGGCGATGGCTGCGGACCTTCGCCTGGCGCGTCGCCAGGCCGGCAAGATGGGTTTGCCTGAAGTTTCGCTCGGAGTGCTGCCGGGAACGGGCGGGACGCAGCGTCTGTCGCGCATCGTTGGCAAATCAAAAGCAATTGAATTAATGGCGACGGCCGAGTTATTCGATTTTGAAAAGGGCGAGACGCTCGGTCTGGTCAATAAAGTTTTCGATGCTGAAAGTGGCGAAGCATTCATGGCCCAGGTGATGGACTATGCGAAGCAATTCACGACTCCTGGCAAGGCCGCCCGCGCGGTGGGCAGAATCAAACGCGCGGTCCAGACCGGCGCCGAGATTCCATTCGAATCTGCTCTGGCGCTCGAACGTGAATTGCAGCAGCAGTTGTTTCAGTCAGAAGATGCGAAGGAAGGCCTGGACGCTTACGTCAATAAGCGGAAGGCGGAGTTCAAAGGAAAATGAGGTCAGTACCATCCGCGTTAGCGGATGGATTAAAGAGGCTTCCTGATCCCACCTGCTGACGCAGGTGGTACTGACCTCATCGCCGATCGACACAGTCATGTCAGACGAACTTATCAAAGTTTCGGAAGATGAAGGCATCGTGACGGTTACGCTGAACCGGCCGGATCGACTAAACGCTCTGGTCGGGCACATGCGGCGTGATTTGGCGGAAGCTTTGGAAGAGGCCGGCAGCGATCCGCACGTGCGTGTCGTGGTGATTGCCGGTGAAGGCCGCGCCTTCTGCGCAGGCGGCGACGTGCATTTCATGGCCGAGTTGGTTGAGCGAAACGAGACTGAAGAATTTGCGCGGCTGCTGGGCGCCGCGCGTCGTGTCATTCTTACGATTCGTCATATGACCAAGCCGGTGATTGCTTCAATCGAAGGAGCCTGTGCCGGCGCCGGATTCAATCTGGCCCTGGCTTGCGATCTGCGCATCGCGTCGTCGAACGCGACGTTCAGCCAGTCGTTCGTCAAGCTCGGATTTCATCCAGATTGGGGTGGCACTTATTTTCTGCCGCGGATGGTTCCGCCAAATATCGCTTGCGAACTTTTTTTCCTTGGCGACTCGATTGATGCGCAGAGGGCTCTGGAACTAGGCTTGTTAAATTACGTGGTGGCGCCGGAAGAACTGGCGGCGGAAACGCGCAAGCTGGCTGAACGCTTACGCGATGGCCCGGCGATTTCGATCGCCGCGGCGAAGCAAGCCGTTTACACGGGCACGCACGATTCACTCGAGCAGATGCTGCAATACGAAGTCGATGCACAATTGCGCTGCTTTGAGTCGGAAGATGGGCGCGAAGGCGTGCGCGCATTTCTTGAGAAGCGGCCATCGAGATTTACGGGCAGATAGGTGACGACGTAAAATGGCGGTATGGAAGTAACGGTTACCATTCCTGAGGACATCGCGGCGCAACTTCACACCAAGTGGCAGGATTTGCCGCGGGCCACGCTCGAAAGTTTGGCGCTGGAGGCATACCGATCCGGGACGTTGACGACCGCGCAGTTGCGGCGCTTGCTAGGCTTTGAATCGCGCTACGAACTTGACGGGTTTCTCAAGCAAGCGGGAATTTATCTGGATTATGACCTAGAGGATCTTAAACAGGACCTCGAAACCATCCGCAAGGTACGAGGCGAATGATAGTTGTCTCGGATACAACGCCTCTCAACTACTTAATAATCATTCAACGAGTCGAAATCCTGCGCTCGCTTTACAACGAAGTCGTAAGACCACAGGCGGTCGTCCACGAGATGCAGGCGCCTGGCACGCCCCTGCCGGTAGTCGAGTGGATAAAAAATAAGCCTGCTTGGATAATAGTCAAACAAAGTAGACTATCAACAAACGTCATCGATGCCGATATTGAGAAGGCGAAGCGGAGGCCATTGCCCTAGCCGAGGATCTTAACGCCGATCTTATCTTGCTTGATGATCGGAGAGCACGTGAAGTTGCCGAGATTCGGGGACTTAAAGTAGTCGGTACGCTGGGCATTCTGATTGATGCAGCGAAACGTAACTTGATCGAGATCGACTCGGCTATCGCCGATCTTAAAGAGCAACTTTCGCATCTCGCAACAGCTATTGGATTCAGCTCTGAAACAGATCCGTGACTTTGAAACTTACCAACAAACTCGCATTCATCACGGGCGGTGGCCGCGGCATTGGTCGCGCGATTGCGCTTGCCTTTGCACGCGAAGGCGCTGCGGTCGCAGTAGCGGCGCGCACGCTGGAACAGGTTGAGCAGGTCGCGAAGGAGATTAAGAGCCAACTCGGCGTAGAGAGTTTGCCACTTGAGTGCGATGTTCAGGAGACATGGAATGTCGCCGAGTGCTTCGATCAGTTTCGACTGCACTTCGGCCGCGGTCCGGACATCGTCGTTAATAATGCCGGTATCGCCGAGTCCGCCCTCTTCATCAGGAGTGACGAGCCAATGTGGGAACGCCACCTGAACACAAATCTGGGTGGCACATTTCGTTGCACGAAGGCAGCGCTGCCCGAAATGATCGAACGTGGCTGGGGACGAATCATCAATATTGCCTCAATCGCCGGCAAAACCGGCGCGCCGTACGTGTCCGCTTACTCAGCTTCGAAACACGGCGTGCTGGGGTTGACGAGGTCGCTCGCGCTGGAGGTCGCCGCGCAGGGCATCACCGTGAATGCAATTTGTCCCGGCTATGTCGATACGGAAATGACTTCGCGCGGAATCGAAAACATCGTCGCGAAGACGGGCAAGCCGGCGGGCGATGCTTTGGAAGTCCTCAAAAAGATGAGCCCCCAGAATCGTCTGGTTACGTCAGAGGAAGTTGCGGCGCTGGCACTGCTGTTGGCATCGGAAGAGGGACGAGGAATAAACGGGCAGGCGATTAATGTGGATGGTGGGACGGTTTTGTTCTAGTGTTCGGTACGCACGCCTCTGGGCGTGCTAATACGAGCAGACAATGGCACGCCGGAGGCGTGCGTACCGCATTATGATTGAAAATCTTGGCAATCTTGAGCGCACACATTCATGTGGCGCGCTGCGCAGCGAAGACGTTGGACACAGCGTCACGTTGATGGGCTGGTGCGCGCGACGCAGGGACTTTGGTCCGCTCACGTTCATAGACCTGCGTGATCGCGACGGCATCACGCAAGTCGTAGTGAATCAGGAGAACGCGCCCGCGGCGCACGCGAAGGCCAAGGAAGTGCGCGGCGAATACGTCCTGGCGGTGACCGGCGCCGTCGTGATGCGTGATGAAAGTGCGCGCAATCCGAAACTTGCCACCGGCGAGGTTGAAGTCCAGGCGACCGAAATTGTCGTGCTCAACGATGCACGCACGTTGCCTTTTCAACTCGACGCCTCAGACGAATCATTGGCTGCGGAAGATCTGCGTTTGAAGTATCGCTATCTCGACTTGCGCCGTCCGCAGTTGCAATCGAACCTGCGTCTGCGTCACCGGATGTTGCTGGAAATCAACCGGTACATGGATGAGCAGGGATTCACCCAAATTGAAACTCCGAACCTGATCAAATCGACTCCGGAAGGCGCCCGCGATTACGTGGTGCCGTCGCGAGTGCAGCCGGGAAAATTCTTCGCGCTGCCGCAAAGTCCACAGATCTTCAAACAGATCTGCATGATTGCCGGCTTGGATAAGTACTATCAAATCGCGCGCTGTTTTCGCGACGAGGATTTGCGCGCCGATCGGCAACCAGAGTTTTCACAGCTCGACGTCGAAATGAGTTTTGCGACGCCTGATCAAATCTACAGTTTGGTCGAAGGATTATTTGCGCGCATTTTTCGTCTGATTGATGTGGAATTGAAGACACCTTTTCCGCGTTTCACCTTCGGCGAAGTGATGCGCCGGTTTGGATCCGACAAACCCGATCTGCGCATTGAAGGAATGGAGTTGCAGGATCTTTCGACGACGCTCGCGGAAACGACCTTCGCGCCTTTTGCGTCTGTTCTGTCCGCGCGTGGCAAAATAAAAGGCATGGTCGTCAGCGGCGGCGCGTCTATATCGCGAAAGACACTCGACGAGCTGCAGGAATTCGCGAAGCGTTACGGCGCGGGCGCGCTGGCCTGGATCAAATTGGGTGATGAACTTTCATCGTCGCTTTTGAAAGCCCTCGGCCACGACACGGTCGTCGATCTCGCCGGAGTTGCCGGGGCACAAAAGGGTGATGCAGTTCTGATTGTGGCCGGAAAGCCTGACGTCGTGGCGGCCAGTCTCGGCGCGTTGCGTAATGAAGTCGCTCGACGGGAAAAGTTAATTCCGGAAGGCGTGTTCGCGCCGCTGTGGGTGACTGAGTTTCCGATGTTCGAGTATCACGAAGACGACGATCGCTATTATTCGATGCATCATCCTTTCACCTCGCCTTTGGATGAAGACGTGACCGTGCTCGAGCGGGCGGTTAACGGTCAGCCGGATTTGTTTGGGCAGTTGCGAGCCAAAGCCTATGACGCGGTGATTAACGGCGTGGAAGTCGCGGGTGGCTCGATCAGAATTCACCGGCGCGATGTGCAGGCGCTCGTTTTCAAAGCTCTCGGCATGTCGGATGAGAACGCGCGCGCTCGCTTCGGTTTCTTTCTTGACGCGCTGGCTTTCGGAACTCCCCCGCACGGCGGCATCGCTTCGGGAATCGAGCGCACGCTGATGGTGTTGGTGCCGACGGACAACATTCGTGACGTGATGGCGTTTCCGAAAACGGCGTCTGCGCAGGATCTGATGATCGATGCGCCGGGCGAAGTCGAGGCGAAGCAGTTGGAAGAATTGCGTCTGAAGATTGTTAAAGATTAATTCAGTGCGCGAATGTTTTCGTCCCGTAGGGACGAGACGTTTATAGAAATTGTCTTCTTTTGAATTCGAGCTCCGGAGGAGCGGAACTAATGATGTTTCGCTCCTAACGGAGTTTCATTATTGTATGCCGCTCGTTTCTATAAACATTTCGCTCCTGACCGAGCGACGCCAACTAGCTTCGAAGGCGTAATCATTCAACCACTGTTTCACCGACCATCACTATTGGTGTCTCAAGGCCGCCACGGGATCTGAATTAGCTGCCTTGATTGCCGGCGCCAGACTGGCGCCCAGCGCGACCAGACCGAGCAATGTCACGACCCCGACAAAGACGATTGGATCCAACGGACTGACACCGTAAAGGATGCTCGACGCAAGATGCGTTGTGGCCAGGGCCAGCAACACGCCGATGACAAGTCCCACGACGGCCAGGCCTATTCCTTCCCTGAGAATCAGTTTTAGAATATCGCCACGCTCAGCTCCCAATGCTATGCGAATCCCAATCTCCCGGCGGCGCTGGCTGAAGGCAAACGAGGTGACTCCGAAAATTCCGGCGGAAGCCACGGCCATACCGATCAGACCCAGCAGGCCCATCAGCAGTGACGCTGCTTTAACCAGCACCAGCTGGTTGTTCGACACGTCGTCCAGTGTTTGAAAATCGAAGATGGGCAGGTTAGCCCCGAGCTCTTTTATCGACCTTTGAATCGCTGTCATCATTGATCGAGGCTCGGCGCTGGTGCGCACGATGAGCGAAACCTGCTCGCCGGGAGGTTGTTGATAGAGCCAAACGTAGAGATACGGCTCTGCGGATCTTCCCAGACTGTTGTACGGACTGTCCTTGACGACGCCCACAATTTCATGCGGCGTGCCGTTCATTTGCAACAACTTGCCCAGGGGATTTTCGTTAGGCCAGTAAGTACGAGCCATCGTTTCGTTCACAATCACGACTTTGCGCGACGTATCGGTATCGGTGCGCTCAAAATCACGGCCGCGCAGAATTGGAATGTTGAGAGTCCTAAAAAAACCATCCGCCACAATCGAAACGTGGCTTGATGTGGGCTGGCGTCCTTCGATGCCCACCAACGAGTTGGTTGAGTGCATCGTGAATGGCAGCGTGCTCGAGAGTGTTACTGAATCAACTCCCGGCGTCGCGCCAATCGTATTCAGCAGTTGCTGATAAAAGGCTTTGCTGTAATTCACCGCGTAACCGTATTTCTTTGGACTAAGATCTAGCAGAAGAATCCTGTCACTCCTGAAAGTTTCGGTGATCGCCTGCCCCTGCTGAAAACTTCTGAGAAACAGTCCCGCAGCGATCAGCAAAACGAATGAGGCGATAATTTGAACCACCACGAGGACGCGCCTTAGATTGATCTTTCTCCGGGCGCCTCCAATTGCCATTCCCTCAGAGCTAAGTGCCTGGACGAGATCAGGTCTGAGAGTGTTGAGTGCGGGCAACAATCCGAAGACGAGAGAAGTCAGCAAGGAAATAGCGAATGAAAAAACGAGCACTCTCAGGTCGATTGAAATACCGGACGAGAACCCAAGATCGCCCGGCGGGATAAACCCGAGCACAATTTTGGTGGTCCACGCCGCAAAGAGCAGCCCGAGAACTCCGCCCGGCAATGCCAGCAGCAGGGCCTCAGTCAACAATTGACGAACGAATCTCTGTCGGCCACTGCCCAGTGCCATGCGAATCGCGAACTCTTTTCGGCGCGCGGCCGCTCGCGCGAGCATGAGGCTGGCAACATTGATACAACAAATCAAAAGGATCAGGCCTGCCAGTGCCAGAATTGAAAGAGCAGCCGGAATTTCCTCGGCGATTGCGGGATGGATCGAACTAACCGGCGAGAGGGTGATCTTCCACGCTCTGGCTTTGTCATTGCTCCGTGGTAAGCGCGTCGCAATCGTGCCCATCACGGCTTCGGCTTGTTCGTGGGAAACACCGGGCTTCAAGCGCCCGATCATTCCCAGCCAGCCTTCCTCGCTATTAAGTCTTCCCTGATTTTGTCGTGCCGAACTCGCAGGACCGGTTTGAGCAGCCTGGTCAAGCGAATCGCTACGCGCTGGTGTGCTGGTTGTCGCGGCTCTTTCAATCATGCCGGCCCACTGCGTAATCGGAACCCAGATGTCGGTCGAATTGGTTGGATCGATGCCGGTAAAGTTCGCGGGAGCGATGCCCACTACAGAAAAGCTGGTTCCGTTTATGATCAGCTGCTGACCCAAAATGTCGGCTTCGGAATTCAGGCGGCGCTTCCAGAAACCATCACTAATGATCACACTCGGTTCATTGAATGACAGTTGATCGTGAGCTTCTGAAAAACCGGGTCCGCGCTGCATGCGGATGTCCAGCACTGAGAAGTAGTTTCCCGATACGACCTCTGAGTTTATCTCTTCGGTATGGTTGCCTCTGGTTAACAACATGGGCGGAGCAGAATAGGCAGCCAGACCTGAGACCACTTCATTCTGCCGGCGAAATTCCAGGTAGTTTGGGTACGAGCAATTCCGGTATGGATTGCCGGCGTCGCCGGCAAAGACGTGGACCAGACCTTCACTGTTGGCCACCGCGGTAGTTTTGAAGAAGACTGCGTTGACAAAACCGAAGACAGTCGAGTTAACACCGATTCCCACCGCCAGGGACAAAACGGACACCACGGTGAACCCCGGATTTTTGAACAACATCCGAATACCAAAGAGGAGATCTCGCAAGATCGAGTCGATCATATCTGTCGCTGTTCTCGGTTTGTCTGGTCTACGTCTGGCTGAAGCTCTTAAGACGAGAGAGTATCACTTCACCGCGGCCCGGTATTGTAGGTTTGAAGCTTTCTTGGATACGGCTAACTTTCATGTTGGTAACGACTATAACTCCGGTGTCATACTGCTTGCCGCGTCAGGGACGAGATGTTTATGGAATTTCAAATTTGATATTACGCAGAACTCCGGTAGCAGCCGCAATCGTGTTTCGCTCCTAACGGAGCTTGATGATTCAAACCGCCGGAATTCTATGAACATTTCGCGCCTCCGGAGCGAAGTTGTGCGCTGCGAAATAGGTGACTATTCAAATAACAAGAGATCAATTCGATGAAATCATCGCACACGCCGGCGAAGCCGCTCCCCACGAATGCTGCGGCTTGATCGGCGGGGCCGGCGATGGCATCGCGCAAACGATCTATCGGCTGCGAAACCTGGCGACGAACCCGCAGGTTACTTACGAAGCAGCGCCGAAAGACATGTTCGCCGCTCAGCGGGCCATGCGCGAACGCGGTGAGCATTTGCTCGCCATTTATCATTCACATCCGCGCTCGGCTGATCCGGTGCCATCGGAAACCGACGTGCGGCTTGCCTACTATCCATCAGCGGTTTACCTTATCGTTGGATTGGGAAATACCGAGCCGCGCCTGAATGCGTTTCGCATTTCCGAAAGAGAAGGTACGTGGCAGCCCGCGCAGTTCACGATTGTCGATTAAGAAAACCGGCTGAAACCGTGTTGGCGAGGCTCTCGTAGAAAGATTTAGATGGAGCCCAAACTCAGCAAATACGACACGAACCCGCTCGACGAAGATTTTGTTGAGCGTGCGAACGATTCGTTTGGCCCGAGCCGCCCAGGGTCGCAGACGGAAAAAGTTTTTGGTGGGCCAACGCGTGACATCGGCGCGTCGGAAAAAGATACTGTGCGCGCCTATTCAGAAAGCGAAGCCCCGACTCGACACATTGGCGATAAGGTGACGTCTTATCCGTCGGTCTTTGTACCGCCCACGCCTCGTCCGCAGCCGACGTATCAAGCGCCGCGAATGCCTGCGGCCGAAATTTATCAACCACCAGCGTCGCTGCCGCCGAACATCTATCAGCCTCCGCCGCTGCCCATCCTGGCAAAGCCGGGGGCGCGTAAGGTGGCCGGGCTCGGCATTCCGGAACGCTGGGCGGTCATGCTTCCTTACCTGCCTTTCTGGTTGGCGATCGTTGCTTCGGTGATTGAGCTGCTGCTTGTTCCCCGCACGGAATCGCGCGTTCGCTTTCATGCGTCACAGGGGATGGTCCTGCAAGTTGTAATTACGGCGATCAGCACACTGCTTACTCTCGTCGGCTTCATTTCCGGCAGGTTCACCGGCACGAGCATCTTCAATTTCGCGACTTTCATTTTCCTGATCATTTCGATGATTCGCGTTTTCAAAGGCAGGTCGCTGGTGATCCCACTTTTGGATGAACCGAGAAAATGGCTTGACGAAAAGATCAAGCCGCGAAAATAGAATCGTCTGACAGTAGTCGGATGGGCGATGGAGTCAGTACCACCTGCGTTAGCAGGTGGGTTAAGGAGGCTCCCTTGCTCCATCCGCTCACGCGGATGGTACTGACCTCATTTCCGGTGAAGTCTCTCCGAACGAAATCGGCTTCGGCATCAACCAAATAGTCTCCGTAACCGAGATTTGGCCTGTAATGAAATTGTCATGTAACCGAACAAATCCAGCCTAAATGGATGTATATGGGTCGCGTCTTTCGGGCGTTAACAAGGAGATTCGCTGCCGGGCGGGCTTTGCGATCAATGGCACTGGGTTTGTTACGAATAGGCGGCCGGCAAAAGCTTTTGCTGAAATAGCATCGAAGCAGTAACGTGGATTGGCCGGATAACTAAAAAGACGTAAGGAGTTTGAAATGAAGAGACTTGGTAATCGACGCGCGGTGAAAATGGTTGCGTTACAAATGGTGCTGGCGCTGGTAATTCTGCCGCTCACCGCCTTTGCGCAAACCCAAATCAAGTTGCACGGCAACAAGTTTTCTCCATCTGAGGATGTGCGGCTGGGACGCCAGGCGGCTGCCGAAGCCGAACAACAATTCCCTCTGTTGCGCGACTCTGATGTGAATTCTTACGTTGAGCGAGTTGGCCAGCGACTGGTCGCTTCGATTCCATCCGAGTTTCAGCATCCCGAATTTCGTTATTACTTCAAAGTGATCAATGCCAGCGACGTCAATGCCTTCGCGTTGCCCGGTGGGCCAATGTATGTAAATCGCGGCATGATCGAAACGGCGCGCACCGAAGGTGAAATGGCCGGCGTCATGGCCCACGAGCTTAGTCACGTGGCGCTGCGTCACGGCACGGCCCAGGCGACCAAAGCGCAGAAGTACAGCATCCTCGCCGGCATTTTAGGCATCGGCGGGGCCATTCTCGGCGGACCGGCCGGAGCCGCGGGGCAAATCGCGGCGCAGGGCGTCGGTGTTTATTTCTTAAAGTTCAGTCGCGAGTACGAAACTGAAGCCGACCTGCTGGGCGCTCGCATCATGGCGAACGCGGGTTATGATCCGCGCGATCTCGCCAATGTGTTTCGCACGCTCGAACAGCAAGGCGGCGGTGGTGGTGGTTTTCTGAGCGATCACCCAAGTCCTGCAAATCGTTACGCGCGCATCAACCAGGAAGCGCAATTACTGCGGGTCAACACTACGGCGCGCACCGACAGCCGAGAGTTCTTTGGCGTGCGCGAGAAGCTTCGCAGTTATCCGCGCGCGCAAACGATGGCCGAGATCCAACGCAGCGGACGCCGTTATCCGAATCAGGGACAGGGAACACAGTATCCGACGGGGGACCGAGCCGACTATCCGAGTTTGCCGCGCGGCCGGGTGGAATATCCTTCGTCACGCTATCGCACTTACAACGGCGGCAGTTTCACGGTCAGCATTCCGGAAAACTGGCGCGAGATAAACCAGCAGAGTGGCTTGTGGTTCGCGCCGAATGGCGCTTACGGCTCGGCAGCTAACGGCCAGACGGTGTTCACGCATGCGGTGAACATCGGGATCGCGCCCACTCGCTATCGAAACTTGCAGCAGGCCACAGACGATTTCATCGACAGCCTGCAGCAGGGGAACGGCAGCCTGCGCGCGCGCGGTGGTTATCAACGGATGGACGTCGACGGTCGGCTTGGACAATTGATGACTTTCGACAACGTCAATGAAGCCACCGGCCGGGCCGAAATCGTGAATGTGGTAACGACGCAGTTACGGAACGGGCAGTTGTTCTACATGATCGCAGTCAGCCCCAGCGACGAATATCGTGCGTACCAGAATACGTTTCTGACGATCGTGCGCTCGTTGCGGTTGAATGACTGAAGCGTTTAATGGCGGCACAGACTTCAGTCTGTGATTCTAAGTTGTGATATCTAAGTTGCGACCACAGACTAAAGTCTGTGCCACTCGCCGCTGCTTGACACTGCTCTTGGTCGTCCTTATAGTCCTTGTCTGGCGCTCGCGACATTCGCGGGCGCTATTGTTGAGAAGTAACGGAGATTTGCATGCCTAATCATAAGTCAGCAGAAAAGCGAGTGCGCCAAAGTGAGCGCCGTCGCGTCGTTAATCGTAATAATCGCACCAAGTTGCGCAGCTCAATCAAGAAATTTCGCGGCGCTTTGAAAGCGGGCGATGCCGGCCAGGTCGGCGCGCTTCTGCCGCAGACCGTTTCGGAAATCGATAAGGCCGTGCAGAAGGGCGTCCTTCATCGCAACGCCGCCGCGCGACATAAGTCACGCTTGACGGTGCGCGCTAATCAAGGGGCGGCCAAATAATTTTAGACCGCCTGCGTTAGCTGGCGGCCATCCACGGATAAAGAGTGAGGCGGATCGTTAATTCGGTCCGCCTCACTTCTTTTTTTGGAGTCAAGGAGATCGTTATGTACTTCAAAGACGATGCTGAAATTGAAGAATTAGTGCGAGCGTTTGAGACTTGCGAGCTCAATCCCGCCGAGTTCAAACATTATCAGCATCTGGCGGTGGCACTTTGGTATGTCAGGAGTTTTCCTTATGAAGAAGCCAGCGAGAAGATGCGCCAGGGGATTCAGCGCCTGGCGGCGGCGTACGGCAAGACCGGCTACCACGAAACGATCACCATCTTCTGGTTGAAAATCGTGCGCAACTTTCGTGCTGACGGATCGACAGATAAACCGCTTTTCGAAACGGCAAACAAATTGGCAGACAAGTATGGCAATAAGAATTTAATTGCCGACTATTATTCGGAAGCGAGGCTTACTTCAGTTGAAGCCAGGCATGGATGGATCGAACCGGATTTGAAAGAGTTTGAGAGTAATTAGTCGCTTTGCGATCCTTTGCGTCTTCGCGCCTTTGCGAGAGATTCAGTTTTCACGCAAAGTCGCAAAGACGCAAAGCTACGCAAAGTGAAACCGGAGGACTGCCTTTCAAAAACAGCACGCCGGAGGCGCGCGTACCTACATCATCAGCTCGCACACCAGCATTTCCATTTGCATGCTCGGTGTGGCTTTGGAAGTCTTAATGGCCAGATCAGTTTCGGCAATCCTTTTCAGGATTCGCGACATAGTTGCGGAATCTATCCGGTTGAGCATTGAGAGATAGGCGCCCTGCTTGAATTGAGGCACGCGTACTTCGCTGAAAATCTCGCCCGGCGATGCGCCGCGCGAATGTAGCGCCTTTGCCAAAGCCATGCGCCGGAAAGTGCCGGCGATGACTCCCGTCAGCAGCACCGGTTCAACGCCATCGTCCAGAAACTCTCTGATGACTTTGAGCGCCGCCCGCCGGTTTCGCGAAACGATATTGTCGGTAAGGTCCCAATTCATGTGTTCGCGCGATCGGCTGACTAACTGATCGACCAGCTCCGCAGTGATGCGACCTGAAGGCAGTGCCGCCGCCGCGAGCTTGTTCAGTTCGTTCGTCAAGGTTGAGAGATCGCTTGCTGCGTCAATCAAGCGGCTCATGGCTTGCGGTTCGATCTCAGCGTTAATGCTTTTCAGGTGGGACTTAATCCAGGCGGGAAGCTCATTACTTTTCAGTGGCTGAAATTCAAAGGCGCCGGCGCCCGCCATTAATTTCTTTCCGAACTTCTTGCGTTTGTCGATGTCGTCGCCGACAAAAATAACGACCGAAGTTTCTACGGGACGTTCGAGGTACGCGAGCAGAATCTCTTCGTCGACTTCTCGCAGCCTGGCAAAGTTTCTGAGACGAATCACCCGCCGCTCAGACATCATCGGCAATTGCTCAGCCGCGGCGATCGCGTCACGCACGTCGTTGTTGAGCAGATTGAAGGACGAGTCGTTGAATTCGCGCAGGAGCGTTCCCTGCAGCGCGGCCTCGGTGATCGCGCGCACTGCCTGATCGCGCAGGTAAGTTTCCGCGCCGTAGAGAAAATAGAAGGGCTCGATCTGCCCTTTCTTCAGTGATTGTTCGAGGTCTTTGCGCGCGCGTGCGGGCATAAGCGGTGGCACAGACTTCAGTCTGTGATGGGACTTAAGAGACACAGACTGAAGTCTGTGCCACTAATCACTATTCCTTCACGCCAAATCCGGTCACCAGGGTCGAGACGATTGATTCGGCAAAGCTGCGAGACATACGCATCACAGCCGGATCTTCTTCATTAAAGAAATTGCGCGGGTCGTTGGCAAATTCGAACTCGCCGCGAAAAACGTAATTCTGATTGTCGTACAGCACGCGGTTCTCGTGCTGATCGCGGACCGTCACCGCGGCGACGATCGTGACTTCGAAAACGCGCGCGCGCCCTTTGTCATCAAGCAGCACACCGGAAAATCCGAAACTCCTGATCACGCCGTCGATAACTGCGTCGGCGCCTTCCGGTTCGCTCTGCACGCGCAGGCCATGGCCGCGGCGAATCAATTCTTTCATCACCGCCTCGGTAAATCGATGTTCGATCTTGTAGCGCAGCGCGAGGTTCTGAAACGCGGGCACCGCCACTGTCTTGATGTGCGGAGGCAGTTGGCTCTTGGTCACCGGCTTGTAGCATTCGGTGAAGCCGGAAACCACCAGCAAGATGATCGGCAAAGAAATCGCGCGCAGAAATCTAAAAGTCACGGGTTTGTTCTCAACACAAGCATATCAATCAAGATCCACGCGATTGTCGCGCATGAAGCCTGTGGTATCAAGTTACTCAAGCATGAAAATCAATTGGCAAGCGAGACCGGGTGGAATGTGAGGTTGATAGTCCGCAGTCCCTCTTGGAATCCTTTACCTGCCTGACGCCGGCCGGCACGGGAATGATCTTGATAACATAGGCAAAAGGCGTATTATGCCGGCAGGAATTGCCGGCTCTTTACCTCAACCAACCTATCAGGAGGTTTTCGAATGGAGGATCTTGCTTCCACGTCCGCGGAAAACCAGAAAAGTAATTTACCTGAAGCGCAAGCAAAGCTAGATGTTGAAGAGTCATCGGAAGCTCCGCTAAACCAACCCGGTGACCCTCACGTCAAGATTGAACCGACCAAACTGGCCGACAACGAGAAAAAAACGGTTCGGATACGAAATCAGACCCCGCAGGAATTGAGGATCGATTTCGCGTTCGAGGGGCCGGAACAAGCGCTCGTTCTGGCGCCGCTCGAAGAAAGAGATCAAAGCGTCATCTACCAGGAGCAAGACGAGGGGTTAAAGCTTCTGGAATCAAAGGGCCTCATTTTTCGCAAGGAACTCACCAAGGGAGAAAAGAGAAACCTTGAAGGACTGACGACCGTAGTTGGCACGGTCGCATTTCTTTATTTCGGAATCAGCCGTGGCATCACCCAGAACCGGCCGGAATTAAAGCTGGTATTCTGGCTGTTCGTGCCGGCCGGTTTGTTCGCCTTGGCTGGTCTCTTTGCGCTCATCGCAATTGCCAGGGGTTCGGTCACGGTTCGCCGGTTACTCCTGCAAATCCTTACGCTTTTGCTGGTGCTGACGACGGGCTGCGGACTTTCGGTGGCCACCATGTATTTTTTTGGAGACGGCCGAGAGCTGCTTGCCATCGGATGGTCTCTCGAATTGCTGGGCCGCCTGGTTCAACTCACCTTTGTCGTCGTGGCCTCGCTGCTTCCGGCACTATTGTATTTTCTCTTCGATAGAAACCGGCTGGGCATTCTCAGAACACATTTTGAGCAACAGATCTTCCGGTTTGATCCGAACGTCCATACATTGACTGATGTTTATGCCAAATACGGAGGCCAACTGGACGAGCTCTATGGACGCGACTCAACGACTGCCAAGGGCCGACTTATTCCGGGCACACGCTGGCCCATCTGGGTTTGCACGCTGGTTCTCACCGTCGGTTGGATTCTCACCTTGCCACCGACAAAAGTTGTCCGTTCGATAAGTTCGGGACAGCCAACGCAGGTCAGCCAATCAGTTGACGCAGCGCCAGCGGTGATCTCCACTTCACCAACATTCGATATCCGTGCGTTTCTCGACCCGGGACGCTCAAGTATAGTCTTTGGGTTTCTTGGCGCGTATTACTTCGCGATCTATTCGGTTTCGCGGCGGTACACGCGGGGGGATCTCCAACCAAAAGCCTATAGCCACATTGTTGTTCGGGTCTTCATTGTCTTCATTATGGCCTGGGTCATCGACAAGACCTTGGGCACCCACGCGCCTGTGTTAGGATTGATTTTCCTGATCGGAGTTCTGCCGGATACGTTTTGGACAGTTTTGAACGAATTCCTGCGTAACCAGGCAGTTGGGTATTTTATCGATTCGCTGAAGGAGAAAGATCCTTTAACCAATTTGGAGGGCATCGATCCCTATGACCGAGCGAGGTTAGCTGAGGAAGGAGTCACCAACGTAGAGAGCCTGGCGCATCATGATCTGATCGATCTGATTCTGAGCACTCGGATACCTGTTCCCAGGCTCGTAGATTGGCTGGATCAGGCAATCTTGTACCTGCACCTGCCAACTGACTATTATCCCTGCCGACATTCAGCCGCGAGAGAGACCAGCGCCGTTAACTCTTCCGGGTTCGAAGCCAGAATCAAATCAGGAAACGCAGAGATAAAACCACCGGCGGACTCTAACGGTTCTGATCAACGCCTGACCATGGGGCATCATTTGAAAAGCTATGGCATCAGAACTGCCACCGACTTCATCAGGGTATACAAAGCCGCTGACCGCCGGGGGGAATTGAAACAGTTGTATCGGATTTTGGATGAGCCGAGTATGAATCCCGAAAACGACAGCGCCCCTCGGATTCAGGTTATCTACGATGCAGTTATGGACGACGAATGGCTCTCGCACATTCTACACTGGCGTCAGGATATCAAAGTAGACGAAATACGAGTCCGCTTCAAAACAGATGGGTCGATGGACGTTAGTTCACACCCGGCACGGAAAAGGAGAAATGGTGACAGCCCCAATTCCGATCGGTCCGACGCTTTCTCGCATCGGACAAATCTTCGTTAACGTAAAAGACCTCGATCGCGCGATTGCTTTTTATCGCGACATCCTGGGAATAACTTTTCTGTTTCAGGCGCCGCCGGGCATGGCGTTCTTTGATTGCGACGGCATTCGGATCATGCTGGGAATTGCCGACCGGCCCGAAATCAATCATCCCGCGTCGATCATTTACTACAAGGTCGACGACATCGAGAGAGTTTACGAAGTCTTTCATTCACGCGGAGTCGAGTTCATCATCAAGCCGCACCTGGTCGCGCCCATGCCGACTTACGATTTGTGGCTGGCAGATTTTAAGGATTCAGAGGGCAACATTCTCGCGTTGATGAGCGAGGTGCCGAGAGAAGTCGCGTGATCTCTTCTTTGCGTACCTTTGCGCCTTGGCGGCTTGGCGTGAGATCGCGTTTGACCCATCAAGTTCACGCCAAGTACGTTTAGAGTCGGCACTTGTGCTCGCGGGACAAGTCCCGCTTCTAAACGAATAGATGCGTCGTCTTACGTCGCTAAGTCGTGAGGCCGTGTACTTCTCTCCACCACCAAACTCAATCCCATAATCAAATAAAAAATCATCACGACTTCTGAATCGCCCCAGTTGTAATGCACCACGCCGCTCGTCATAAACCCGAGTAGTCCGCCCAGTGCGCCTAAGACAATTCCGCGTTCAATCCAGTTCTCAAGTGGAATGCGCCGGCGTGTTTGCCAAAGGGTCCACGCGTACGTTCCCAACAGAATCAGCCACGCGAGTAATGCCGGCACGCCGCGTTCGAGCGCAATCTGCAAATAATCCGAATGCATGTGGCCCATGGGCAGCTTGCCGTTTTCGAACAAACCAAATTCGCGCCAGTGCGACTTGATGGAATCCATGCCGACGCCGACGGCCAGATGGCGCGGGCTGCTGGTGAGCAACTGAAAACCATCGCGCCACATCTTCTGGCGCCAGGCGATTGAGTCGTCTTTCTTGTCGAAAAAACCGACGTTGCGTTTCTTTTGCAGCACGAACAGACCGCCGAGGATGACGGGAATCAGGCAAGCGCCAATCACGATTAAAGCCCGGCGATTCAAACTCAGCGCGGCAATCAACATTGCGGACAGCAGAAACGACAACCATGACGCGCGCGTCACGGAAAGCACGAGCGCGCCGCAAATCCCGGTGAGCGCGATGGCGATTAATAGTCCGTTGCGGCTGCGCTTGCGCGGCAAAGCGATGAATAATCCCAAAGCCAGCGATGCGATCAGTTGCAGGCTCTCAGCGTAAGTCGTCCAGTGATTGTAGAAGCCGGTCGCGCGTCGATCGCGTCCGGAACTCCAGCGCTGAATCCCGAGGCGTTCTTCGGCGGTCGCTCCGGGAAGCAAACGCCCGCGCGCCAATTCCAGATGGCCGATCCATTCAACGTGGTAAATGTCGATCCTGGCGGGGGGCTTGTCCGGCGATTGATCAAGCGCGGTAATTACCTCGTCGAGACTTCGCACCGGGCGGCCATCAACTTGCTCGATCGTATCGCCGCTAACGATTGGAACCAGATGACTCTCGAGCCGCGCACCCATGCGCGCTTCGCCCAGCGGACTATTCGGCGCCACGCCGTAAACTTTCACACCGCGTCCCAAAGCCAGTTGGCCAAACGTGAAGATGACGTTAACCATGGTCGCGGCGATCAAGATCGCAGTTAATGTCCGCAGGATTTTTGGCGAGCGGATGTTCTCAGCGAACAGATAGACGATCAGGAACAGCGACGCGGCGCGGAGCTTTCCGATTGAGATGGAAGGTTCGTAAGAGAGAAATGACGAAAGCGCCGTGAGCAGGAAAAACACGAACATCGGATAGTCGATCGGCGTGCGTTCCAGCTTCGGTCGCGGCCAAACAAAAAACCGCAGCAGCCAGAAAAGCATACCCAGCATCCAGGCGGTCTGCCCCGCGGCGATCGAATTGGGCGCGGCAATCACAAACAAAAACATCGCCGCGACGATGCAGCGCTCAAGCCAAACGGCCAGCGGACCGGAGATTTGAACTTTTTCAGTTTCCACAGAGAATGCGGCTTTCCAATTGGGTCAGCGTGTCAGAACCGCGAGCGGTAGCGACCGGATCAAGAATGAACCTGCATACAAATCTGTGATTCACACGTTCGTCCCTGATCCGGTCGCTACCGCTCGCGGTTCTGACACGCAGCGTTAATTCTATTTACAACCAAATAGAAATGCTTAGAATCACTCTTCAGCTCGGATTATATTCGACCTATGGCGGAAACACATGCGACGATTGATCCCTCTGCTTGCCTTACTGCTCTTCGTTAATTCTACAACTTACTCTCAAGTCAAGACCGTCGCTGAATATCTCAACGACGTGACGGCGCTCGCAAACCGGTCCGAAGTCAAAGCGGCCAACGACTATATCGATCGAAATCGTGAAAGTATCCTGCGTGAATGGATCGCGATCACCGAAATCAACGCGCCTTCGGGCCAGGAGCAACCGCGAGCCAAATACATCGAAGGATTATTACGCACTTATCGACTCGACGACGTCCATTTTGATTCCGCCGGCAATTTGATCGCCGTGCGAAAAGGCAGCGGCGGCGGACCTGTAATTGTCTTCGACGCGCATCTCGACACGGTTTTTCAGCCGGGTTTGCAAATCAAGGCCACCGTTAGCGACGGCAAAGTTTACGCGCCCGGCATTGGTGATGATACGCGTAATGTCGAAGCGCTGCTGGCCACGATCCGCGCGCTGAACGAAGCGAAGGTCAAAACCAAAAGCGACCTGGTGTTCGTGTTTACGGTGGAAGAAGAGACGACCTTTAAAGGCGTGAACAATTTTGTGAAAGAGAATAAAGATAAGATTGCTCACTACGTTGCGCTTGACGGCGGCTATGAAGGCTTCACCTACGCGGGCATCGGGATCAATTGGTATCGACATCATTTCATCGGACCGGGCGGACACACGCGCTCGCGCACGCCGCCTTTCTCGGCGACGCTGCCGCTGGCTCGCGCAATTGATCGCATCTATCAATTGAAAGTTCCTGCCCAGCCTTCGTCGAACCTGAACATCGGCATGCTCGGCGGCGCGGACGTGGTGAACGCGAAAGCTTCCGATGCCTGGTTCACGGTTGACTTACGCTCAACTGCGAATGACGTCATCACCGATTTGGAGAAACAGATTAAGACGATTCTTGATGAAGAAGCCACACGCGTCGGCATGACCGTAAAGACGGATGTGATCTCAACCTCGCCGGCAGCGTCGATTCCCGGTCACCGCGAATCGTATCTGGTCCGAATGGCTGAGGCGGTTCATCGCGCGATGGGTTTCGATCCGCCGATTACAAATGCCGGTTCGAATAACGGCAGCGCCGCGCTGCTGGCGGGTGTCTCTTCGATTTCAACCGGCGCCGGCCCGTGCAGCGATTCACACGCACTGACTGAAAACTGCGAGATTGAGCCGTTGTATAAAGGGATTAAGAAGATTCTGTTGTTGGAAGTTGCGCTGGCGGGAGTTGAGTGAGAATCGTGGCGGTCGATGCTGAGTCTTTAAAGTCCCGTAGGGACGAAATGTTTATAGAAATAGCTAGAACTAATTTGACCGACACAATTTTTCGCTCGTAGCGGAGCTTGGAAGTCAATTGTCACCCGAGGTTCTATGAACATTTCGCCGCTACGCGGCTGAGGCAAACTCGATCGTCATAGCCTTGGCATCCTCACACATCTGATCCGCATCTTTATGCCCAGCGGATCTCTAACTGAATTGCCTCTCCCGGGACATCTGCGATCAGGCCGTCTTCCCAAAAGGGTCTCCCTTCACAACTAACGACTAAAGGAGAGTCCACTATGAAGAGAGTATTCGTGTGTCTGGTTTTGCTTGTGGCCGCGATCACCGTTAGCGGCCAGGAGAGTGGCAACAGGATCTACGGTAACTCTGGCTATTACCAACAGCCACGACGACAGCCGCAAATCAACACCGGCGCACTCGGATCGACCACCACCGGGTTTGCTATCGAAGCGAGTGTGCTGACAAATCTCAAGCCGGATGCATTTGTCGTAGTCTTCGGAGTCAACGCTGAGGCGTTAAAGTCCGTCGACAGCAACGAAAAAGTAAATGACCGGATTGCGCAGCTCATGCAGCAACTCGGCCCACTCGGAATCAATCGCAACGACGCGTTCGTTGATTTCATCACCCAGAACCGTGTCTACGATTTCAAAGTTGCCGGCAGCAACGCGGCCGAAAGATTCACCGGTTTCGAAACGAAGAAGACCGTCGCGATCCGGTACAAGAACCGCGAACTGTTCGAGCAGATTGTCCGGGCCGCGGCCGCGGTGCAGATCTTCGACCTGATTAAGGTCGATTATGTCGTGTCTGATTTCGAGAAGGTGCGGGCCCAGTTGTTCGAGGAAGCCGTCAAGATCATCAGGAACAAACAGAATACGTATGCGAAGTCTCTCGGTGTGAGTTTAGTCCCGCTTGGCCTGGCGACTGAGAAGTATGACGCGGTGTACCCGTCAGAGGCTTACCAACGTTATCAGGCCTTCGAGACGGGTGATGCCGATGTCAACGGCAGCCGCGTGACTCAGCGAAAGGCGTTTACCTTCTTCTACGATCCTTTTGAATCCAGCCGTTTTGATCTGGTGCTGGCGCGGATCGGTATTGAGCCAGTGGTCCAGTTCACGCTGTATCTCAGAATGCAGTATCAACCCCGGCAACAGGGTGACAGTTAGCGGCGCAGGAACAATTTCGTTGCTGGTTGAGACTGGATGGGTCTACCCCGGTCGGGCCTTCTTGGGTCTGGAATGTGGTTCACAGCAAATGAGCCCAGCGTCGGGGGCTGGGCTCATCGCCGAAAACAGTTAATACGCTCGCACGTTAGTAACCTCTAAACCCATCCTCGTAACCGTTCTCGAAGCCCTGGCGAAAATAACGCCGGTAGAGTTCACGATCACCCAACTTTGAACTGTAATCAGTTGTCGCCTCGCGATAAGAGCTGAAGTCCGAGTAGTCGCGCGGCCGATTCTTCTTGCGATCATTTCGCCCTTCCTTCACGCCGGCGTTGTATCCGGCGTTGAGGGCTGTCTGACGCAGTTGATAGGAACCACCAAACTGGCCATAGAGATCCCAGTTGCGGCCCCAGCGACGTTCGCGGGTGCGATTGCGATCATTATCGCGATCGTAATCACGATCATTTCGACGATACGAATTTGGATTCTCGGTGTCGTATCCACTCTGGAACGCAGCGCGATAATAGCGCTGATACAGGTCGCGATCACCGAGCTTCGAGCTGTAATCCTTGGTCGCGTCGTTGTACGCGCTGAATTCGCTAAGGTTCCGGTATCGATTTCGCGAGCGATCGTTGCGCCCTTCCTTCGAGCCTTCGTTGTAACCCGCGTTGAGCGCGGTCTCGCGAAGTTGATACGAGCCGCCCCAGTTGGGATAACCATCCCACCGATTGCGACGCTGGGCCGCGGCGTCCGAGCCCGCGGCAATTCCAATTCCGATAACTAAAAGGGAGAGTATGGCAAACTTGATAATCCTGGATGGTGCTTTTCTGTCCATCTTGTCCTCCAAAAATCTGGTCTAACAAATTACTCGCGGCTACCCATTTTTACAGATGAGGGTAAACGCGGCTAGAGATGCTCGGCAAGCAGCGTTCCAGCCGCGGCGGGCCGCCATCAAGAGATTTGAATCGGTAAATGATTGGCGGGAAACAGTACGTCACCAGGCCCAGGCGTATGCTTCCGTGCGTGGATCGGTGCCGGCGCTGATCACGCCGGTTTTCAGATCGATAACGATCGCCGCCAAAGAACCGTCCGCCCAGGCGCCGGTCACGCGCAGCTTGTGGCCGCGCGCGGTCAGCTCCTTGCGCACTGATTCGGGCACGCGCGCTTCGACCGAAAGATCGCCCGGATACATCGTGTGTGGAAATGGCGAAGCCGGAAAAGCGCGCGTCAGCCACTTCGGTGCTTCGATCGCCTGCTGCACGTTCATGCCAAAGTCGATCATGTTGAGCAGCGTCTGCATTGTTAACGGCACCTGCTGATCGGCGCCCGGCGTGCCGAGCACCATGTGCGGCTGGCCGTCTTTCATCACGAGCGTTCCCTGGAGCGTGCTGCGCGGACGTTTCCCGGGCGCGAGCGCATTCGCTTCACCCGGTTCGAGCGTGTAGTAGTCGCCGCGGCAATTGAAAATAAATCCCAGGTCGCCCATGACGACGCCGGTGCCGAACGCGCTGTGCAGGCTGGGCGTGAACGTGATCAGGTTACGCGCGCTATCGACGACGGCGATGTAACTCGTATCGCCATCGTGATCGCCGTCGCCCGCGGTGGTGACTTTTACCGGACGATCGAGCGGCGTCTTATCTTTGGCAAATTTTTCCGCGGTGCCGGGACGAAACTCGAGCGACGCGGTGTTCGGATTAATCAACCCACGTCGTTCGGCCGCATACTCTTTCGACAACAAACCTTCGTAGGGAATCTTGATGAAGTCGAGATCGCCGAGGTACTTTTCGCGATCAGCGAACGCCAATTTAATTGCCTCGGCACTAGTGTGGATGTAATCAGCGCTGTTGTGGCCCAACTTCTTCAGGTCATAACCTTCGAGAATTCTCAGCGCGAATAATTCCGCCGGCCCCTGGCTAGCTGAGGCGTTTTTGTAAATCTGATAGCCGTGATAATCGATGGAAACCGGCTCTTCGATTTTCGCGGTGTAGCCGGCGAAGTCTTCATAGCGAAACAGGCCGCCGTTGTCTTCCGAGAATTTCGCCATCTCGCGCGCGATGTCGCCTTTGTAGAAACGATCGCGAGCAGCTTTCAGCGCGGCATGCCGGCCTTTAGCTTTGTTCAGCTTTTCGGCTTCGACCAGGCGCCGCAACGTTCGCGCGAGATCTGGATTGCGAAAGATTTCGCCGGCTTGCGGAAACTGATTGTTTTGGAAATACAGCTTCATCGTGGTCGGATACTTGCGCAATTTTCGATCGGCGATTGGTGTCCTAAACGCGCGCGCAAAAGAATCGCCGACGGGAAATCCGTTCTCGGCGAGGTCGATTGCTTCCTTCAGCACCTGGGCGAAACTCATCGTGCCCCAGCGATCGAGCAGGATGTACCAGGCATCGACCGCTCCGGGGACGGTACCCGACAACAGCGAGTCGCTGATAGGCAGCTTGCCGCCGTTGTTCTTTTTGTACCATTCGATCGTGGCCAACTTGGGCGCGGTCCCTTCGGCATTGAGCGAATAAACCCTCTTTGTCTTCGCGTCATAGAAGAGAATAGTCGCGTCGGCGCCGATGCCGTTCATCGCTCCGTCAACGATGCTGAGAACGGCCTGGCCGGCAACGATCGCGTCAAACGCATTTCCGCCCTTCTCCAGAATTCGTTCAGCCGCGCGCGTGGCTTCGGCTTTCATCGAAGCAGCGGCAAAGTGCCGGCCGCGAACTATGGGCCGCATGGTTCGGTTTACGTTGTTGGTTGGTGCTTCGCCATCCTGCGTCATAGCGACTCCTGTCAACGAAAATGTCAGCGCTGCGATGAGCGCGATTCGAAATAGTGAACGCATGGAATCTCCTAAATCAATTGATCGTTTAGAAGCATGACTTGTCACGCTTTCATCGGCGGACAAGTCCGCCGTCTAAACTGTGGTGTCCTGGTTTGGACTTTGCGTGACTTTGCGCCTTTGCGCTTAGCGTGAGGCAATCGATCAAATCAGATGAGTTTCACGCAAAGGCGCCAAGACGCGAAGTTCCGCAAAGACAATTACACCGCCGTCTAAACCGACACTAATCAAATTCTCGTTTCGGCGTTTCCTGATCGGCGCCGACGCGACCCGCTTCAATCTTTGCCCGCGAATAATTCTCGCCCTTCATCGGTTCACCGGCCATGCGTCGCAGCATCGCGATTTGTCCGACGTGTGTGAGCGCGTCCGCGATCGGTCCCTGGAAAAGTCTTTCGCAAGTTGCGTCAAGTTCCGCGTCTGAAGCCAGATAATCGTCAAACTTTTGGAGCCCCGCATGAAACCGATCGATTTCCTGGCTCCATGCCAACGGCTCGGAGTTATTCCACGTCTCGCTGCCTTTCGCAATCGATAAAGCCCAGTCAAGCAGATCGCCGATGTGCGCGAGAATCTGCGCCGGCGTGCGCGTGCCGCCTTTGAATGACGCGAATGAATCAGACGCGCCGCGGACGGCCTTTGCGCCGCGATAGGCGAGCGTCGCGACCGTGTGCCGCAACATTTCACGTTTGGTGTCAGCGTTACTCATAAGATCTATGGCTGGGAATAGTAATCCCGTTTTAGCAACCCGAAGTGTTGCAAGATAGTAGTCGGAGGTCGCAGCGAAGCGAAGACCTCCGGTAAGGGAAATAAGAGAACCCGCACCCTGAAAGGGTGCGACAGCAATCAGGAAACATCTAGCACCCTTTCAGGGTGCGCAATGATAATTCCATCTTGATCCGGTGGTTTACGCTGCGCTTCAACCACCGGCTACTTTCTTGCAGCCTTTCAGGCTGCACCTGCCTCAGTACGCATCGCCGCGCCACATGACCGGCAGCGTCTGCAAAATGATTTTGATATCCAGCAGCAGCGACCAATTCTCGATGTAATACAAATCCATCCGCACCATCTCGTCAAACGGCAAGCGGTTGCGACCTGAGACCTGCCACAAGCCGGTGATGCCCGGCTTCATGTCGAGCCGCTTGCGATGCCACAGTTGATAGCTCTCAACTTCATAAGGAATCGGCGGGCGCGGGCCGACGATGCTCATGTCGCCACGCATGACGTTAAAGAGCTGTGGCAATTCATCGAGGCTTGTCTTGCGCAGAAGTCCGCCCACCCGTGTGATTCTTTTGTCGGCGTGCAGCTTGAAGACGGGCCGCTCGTCGTCGCCCAGGTTTGTGTCCGGCCGCCCGCTAATATACGCCCGTTGATATTCGCGATGATCGCTGTCATCGCCGCCGACCTGCATCGTGCGAAACTTGTAGAAGAGAAAGATGCGGCCGTCCATCCCGACGCGCTCCTGTTTGTAGAACACCGGGCCGCGCGAATCAAGCTTGATCAGAAGGGCAATCAGCAGCCAGAGCGGCGACAAGAGCGCCAGGGCCAGCGTGGCAATTACAAGATCGGAAGTTCGTTTCACGATCCGGGCGCCGCTCGAGAGTGGCGAGCGAAACAGCGTTACCATCGGCAGCGATCCAACTTGATCGATTTCGGTTTTGCTCGGCAGGCAATTCAATAGCGTCGGCGCCACGCGAAACTCTACGCCGCGGCGGCGGCCGGTTTGAATCATCACATCGAATAACGCTTCGCCCGGAACGTTTGGATCGGAAATGATGACTTCGTTTGCGTGCGACTCGCGGATCGCTTCGGGCAGATGCTTGAGATCGCCAATTACGGGCACGCCTTCGAAACTGTTGTTGGCGGTGTCAATTCGATCGTTGTCAATGATGCCAATCACGCGGTAGCCAAGTTCCGGACGGGCGCGCATTTCACGAATGCACACGCCGGCTTCCGGGCCACGGCCCACAATCAAAGTCGGAATCAGGTTGATGCCACGCCGCCGCACGACGATTTGTCCGGCCCGCAAAATCATTCGCACCAAAGCTATTGAGGAAAAGGCCAGCGCGAAATCCAAAATGAAAAGGCCGCGAGAGTACGAAAACGTCCGGTAGGCCACGCCACCGCGATACATGAACGTCGCCGCGACAATCAGCAGGGTGCTAATCGCAACGGCCTTGAAGACGCGGGCGGCATCATCCACGAACGAAAATTCGCCGCGCACCCGGTAGAGATCGTAGTAACGAAGCAACAGCAGCCGGATGGGAACGATGAAAGGCAGGAGCACTGCGTAGGGGGCGAACTCGCCGCTCCAGCTCAGGGTGCCGCTGGCGGCTCGATCGACGATCGATTGATAGTGCCGAACATAAAAGGCGAGGACGAAACACGCCAGAGACAATCCCGCGTCAGTCAACACCAGTGAAGTTTTCACCAGCGGCACGGCCCACCGCGGCGCCCGCGCCGGCGCGCGCACGGCAGCGGCGGTGGTAGTGAAATCTTTGACCAGTGGTTCGGCTTTCATTGACGGTGAGATATTAAATCATCATCACGGAAGGTGACAGGCCTTCCGGTTGATGTATCTTCGCCAACCGGCGTTTAGAGTACCGACTTTAGTCGGACGTGGCACAGACTTCAGTCTGTGATATGACTCGAATCGTTCCGACGTTCCACAGACTAAAGTCTGTGCCACCAAAGGCCCAACAAAAGTTGGTACTCTAACACCGGCATTCAAAGGCTCGTCTCTATTCCAGAATCAACTTAACGACCTCGTCTTTAACACCGGTGGCGCGCCGCGCATTTAGCCCGGCCTTTTTCGCGATCTGCAACGCCTGAATCTCTTCACGCGAGCTTATTCGTCGCAGGCGTCCTTCGCGCACAAGCTCTTCATCAATTGCTGCCCACTCGCCGGCATAGACGCTAATCGCGGGAACGCCCAAAGCAGCGGCTTCACGATTCATTGTGCCGCCTGCGCTGATCACCAAATCGGCCGCGGCAATCAGGTTAGCACCGTCGAGGGCCTCTTGCGGCATGACGATGTTGGGCAGGTTGCGCTCGTGATAGTCGGTGCGTTGCGCGTCGGTTCGGGGAATCAGGATCGTCTTCACCTGATCACGCGAGCTCAAATGCGCGATCAACTCATCGAACAATTCATTTTCAAATCGATGATAGAGAGCTTCGCGCGCCGGCGGTCTGGCCACGACCAGCAGATCGTCTGCGGCGACGCCGAGCGTCTGCAAGCTTTTTATGAAATCAGGATCGGGAGTGAAGTCCGCCAGGTACACATCTTCCTTGATGCCCTGGTAACGCTCCACCTTGCGAGTTGACGCGCCATACTTACGCAGTTCCGCTGCGGGGAATGAGCGCGGCACGATCACTCGAGAGGCCAGGCGAAACGCCAGGTGATTGGCCGGTTGATGCTCGTAATCCATCAAGGTCACGGCTTTGATTCCCAACGCGGCGGCGGCGGCAATCTGCGCGTAAGAGTTGTGACTCACGGCCAAATCGAATCCGCGGTCACGCGCCCACTTGCGCAGCGAAGCGGCCCGGCCCACCAGGTTTCCGGCTTTACCGCGAAACGTGCCGCCGCCGTGCCGGCCGATGACGTGCGGCATCATTCCCGCTTTGGTTGCGAGTTCTACCGTTTGCGCAAAGTCGCGCGCCGTGATTTCGACCTGGTGGCCCCGCGCCGTGAATTCAGGAATCAAGGCATGAAAGAAAGGCACATGCGGAGAGTTGGCGAGATCGATCCAGATACGCATCAGCTTCGGGTGTTAGAGCACCAACTTTAGTTGGGCTTTTTTGGTGGCAGACTTTAGTCTGTGGAAGGTCGAAGAAGTTCGAGTCATATCACAGACTGAAGTCTGTGCCACTAAGAGCCCGACTAAAGTCGGTACTCTAACACTAGTCGCTCCGATGCAATCGCCGTCCGGCCTCTCCGGCGCAGCGAAGTTAGCCAGGCTAATCTGCTTCCGACCCGGACACGACATGATTGCGCAGCGTCCCGATTCTCTCAATTCTTACTTCGAAGACGTCGCCCGGCTTGAGCAGCACCGGCGGCTTGCGAAAGACGCCGACGCCATCAGGAGTTCCGCTGGCGATAACATCGCCCGGTTCGAGCGTTATCCCCTGTGACAGATACGAGACCAGGTAGGCGACCTTGAAGATCATCTTCGACGTATTCGACGATTGCATTACGTCGCCGTTCAATACGCCTTCGATCTTAAGCGCCTGCACATCCTCAATCTCGTCGCGCGTGGTGATGAACGGGCCCAGCGGTGCGAAGGTGTCGAGGCCTTTGCCGCGCGTCCACTGTTTGTCGCCGTATTGCAGATCTCTCGCGCTGACGTCGTTGATGAGCGAATAGCCAAAGACGTAATCGAGTGCGTCTGTTTCGCTGACTCGCTTGGCAGGTTTACCGATGATCACCGCTAACTCGGCTTCGTAATCAACCTGCTCGCTGATTGCGGGCAGCACGATCGGCGCGTCATGCGCGCTCAGAGCGTTCGGCAGCTTATTAAAAAGTAACGGCGCGGTCGGCAGGTCGGAGCCGCCTTCGGCGGCATGCTCGGCATAGTTGCGTCCAATCGCCAGAATCTTGCTGGGATGGACGGCCGGCAGAAACTGAATCGAATCGAGAGCATGAGCAGTTGTCTGGCCGCGATTTGGATTTAGATTGAGTAACGAGTCGATGTCCCTGATGGCGGAAGGACCCCGCTTGATCACTTCGAGGGTGTTATCAATCTCAAGCAACCACGCAGCGGCGCTACCGCCCGCGCTCTGAACGGCGCGCGCCAACTCAGCTACGTCGCAGACGACATCGCCTAGAAGGATTCCGAGGCGCTGCGGCTCGGAGTCTTTCGTCTTAAACTGGGCCAGCTTCATTGGTTACTGTAAGACTGCGGTCGCGCGGAATCTTACCGTTATCCGGAATTTTGTGCCAGAGGCCCAGCCCGAAGCGGGCGGAAGTTCTGTCGCCCACGGCGTAAGCCGTGGATATCAGTCGGCAAAAGAAAACGCGGCGAAACTCGAGCGGAAGCGTTTCGCCGCGCTGCGGCTGATTCTAAATTTTCGAACGCGATCCTATGGCTCACGCCATGGGCTACAGATTTTTTGCCGCTCCGCGGCTTAATTCTGATCCGAATCGCCGGGTCCGCCCTGCGCTTGCTCCGCGGGCGCCTTCGGATCGAATGGCGTGCTGATGAATTTCTTGGCGACGGCTTGGGCGTTGTCGTAATTGCTGCCTGCCTGGATCGCTTTTTGATATTCGTTAACGGCCCTGGCGCGATCGCCCTTGGCGTCATAGGCGTTGCCACGTTTAATGCGGGCCCACGTCGCGATCCAATCCGGAACAATCCGATCACGCGTCGCGGCCAGATCCAGGTTCTCGATTGCCAAACCCCAATTCTTTTGTTCCAGGTAAATCAAACCAAGGTTGTAATAAACCCAGGCGTTATTACGATCGAGTTTCAGCGCCGACTCGAGTTGCTGTTGCGCCTCGGCGTACTGACCTTCCTTGAAGAGCTCGATACCGCGGCGCGCCACGATTGACACCTTCAGATCGTCCGACATGCGCAGGATCTTATCGTTCGGATCGACTTCGGCGCTGACCGGCTGGCCGGTCGATTCGAAATCAAAGTCTTCGCTGGTGCCGGCGAGATAAAGAATTTTCGTTTGCGAGTCACCTTCAGAATGCAGCGTCAGCTCGACCGGCATGTGCAGATTTTCAAAGTTCTGTCTGACGGTGCCGCGCGTGCGAAACTTTCCGGCCCGCGTGCGGATAATCTGATAATCGACGTTGAATTCCGGCACGCCCGTGCCTTCGACCCACTGCGCGAAAAAGTAGCGCATGTTCTTGCCGGCAACCTGCGTTGTGAGCCGTTCAAAGTCATCGATCGAAGCGTTCTTGTTCCGGTACTGATCCAGAAACTTTTTCAGCAGTTGATGGAACGATTGTTTGCCGATCGTCTCTCGCAACATGCGAAAAACCATCGCGCCTTTATAAAACACGATCGATTTATAAGCTGCGGATTGATCGTCCAACGCCGAGGGCGCGCGCACGATTGACGAAGTCTGCTCGAACGTCAGGGCGCGCTCCTGTTCTTCGCGCTGCGCCGCGTCCAATTGCGCGCCGTTAAGCGTGGCTTCGCGGAAAGCAAACGCACTCCACTCAGCCAGTCCCTGCGAAATCCACGCGTCGTCGAACGATTTCAAACCGACTGTCTGGCCCCACCATTGATAGGCGACCTCACGTTGCAGGCGCTCATCCGAAGAGGCCCTGGTCGAGTCGAAAAATTTCGACGCCAGAAAAAGCATGCCCGGACCGGCATAAGCTTCCATCGTGTCGTCGTCGGTTTGCGCGATGATGAAGCGCGTGCCGAACGCCGGCGCCCCATATTCGTTTGAATAGAATTCGAGCGCGCGACCCATCAACTCGCCAAAATTCGTGATGCGATTCTCGCTGCCGGGCTTAACGAAAAACTGCAGTTCGAACTTGCCCATGCGCAGGGTCTTGGTGACGAATTGTCCGGCGACAAAGTTGCCGACCAATACCGGCTGCTTGTTGACGAAGCGGAAGCGCGTCACGCCATTCTTATCAGGCTGCGGGATGACTGGTTCGTCGCTGATGCCGCCGACCTGCATTCCGGTCGGCACAATCATCGTGATATCGGCGGTGGCTCGATCAGCGGCGTAATCGTGAAAAGGAAACCAACGCGAAGCGTACATCAGATACGAGCCTTCGGTGCCGACGTATGCCAGGCGCTTGGTCGCGAGCGGTCCGCCTTCGGGCGAAGTGAGCGCGCCACTCCAGCGTATGCGCACGGTCACGGGCTGGTTGGCGGGGACGACCTGACCCAGATCGATTCTCACGTTCGGTCCCAGCGCGCCCGCGCCGACTTGATCCTGGACAAAACCGGTCAGCGCTTTGCCATCCTTCTCGACGCCATCAACGTGTAGCGATCCATTCAACTCAAAAACGATCGAACGCGTGGCGTCCTGCGGAACAACCGTGATGTCGGCGCCCGCGCGCAGTGTGTGCTCGTCGGGGTTTAACTGAGCTTCGATACGATAGTTGGTGACGTCATAGCGCGAACCGGCGGCCGGCTGGGCCAACGCGGACGACGCCAGCAACGAAAGAACAAAGGCAACAAACGCGGTCCTAATGGAGAGTCTTCGTGTCTGCATATCGGCTAATTATCTCTGAAGCGACATTATAGTTCGATGACGCGTCATGCGTCAGCCGGCGGAGGCAAATCGCAGGCGGTTTTTTGAGGTTCGACCAGCTTCAATTTGTCGAACTACCCTCTTGAGCAGCCTTGGGCGTGGTCTTGGATGGCCGAAAGCTGGGAGCGGTTGGCTGATTTGGCGAGGAAAAAACCCTGAAAGCGAAAACACCCGCAAGCTCCCAAAGCCTGCGGGTGTTTGATTATGTCGGTTCTTAGGCCGAATTAATGCGTGGTCACCAGAAATACATCCCACGCCCAGCTCCCGACCTTTTTGTGCTTCGCGTCATCGACCTTGGCGCGATAGCGAAACTGATTGCCATATGAATCGATGCGCTTAGATTCTTTGTAATTGAGGGACACCGAATCAACTCCAAGCTCAGCCAGCGTGTGTAATTCCGATGATTCGGAAATGCCGTTGTGATTCCTGTCCTGCCACAGTCTTAGGTTTGCGAAAATGGGGTCGCGCGCGTCAATTACACCATCGCTGTTCCCGCCGCTTACAGCTTTGTCGAATTCAGCTAAAGCGAGAAATCCATTCTTCTGTGGTGAAGGGGGTTGTGGCGTGACATCGCCAAACAATTCTTGTCCGTTATCTATCTGTCCGTTGCCGTTGCGATCAAGAGCCAGCCAGGAGTCATCGGAGTTAGCGGAAGTCCAGGAAAGCTCTTCTGGCGAGCAATCACTGTCGAGGTCGAAACGCGCGCCCCCGGCCGGGTTAGTCAGATCAAAGCCGTTGCCGGAAACGTCGATTACTATTGGTGTGTTGTAGTAAACACAGTGGCACTCTGAAAGGCTCCACCAACCGGGTTCGCACTCTTGCGGAAGCTCGATGCATTCGGGCGGGCCTTCAGGCGGATTTTCCTGACAAGTATTGTTCGCAAAATTCCAGTAGCCACCTTGCGCTGCACACTCCTCTTCGTTTGCGCCAGCGTATTGATCGCAGGTGTTTGTAACCGTAACCGAGTGGGGCGTGCCAGTTCCCGTGCAATTCCCGTAATAATCGACATCGTTACCTGTGCTAACAATTGTTGCTGTTGTTGTTGTGAAATGATTCTGCGTGGTGGAATATGAGAAAGTCGGACTGTTAAATGTAGGATGACATTTACCTGGACTGCTCCAAATGAACTGAGGACGAGTGCAGTCTCCGTGCGCATTGCTATCGACGTTCTCGGTACTTCCGTCTCCCCACGTTATTTTCCAGTTGTGACTCCAGAAACTCCACGTACAATTAGCGCAATGCCAAGCTGGTGCGCCGTTACACTCTCCAGAGCTTTCTGGCTGGCCATCCATAGCTGAGGCAGTACCACAAGACATAGGCGGGTCTGAGAAAGTGCTCGGTGGGTTTACTAGCGCAACTGCCGTCGCAAGCAAAACCGCGGAGATTGATAATTGGAGAGTTCTTGGCATTATCAATTCTTCTTCTCCGGTTTTTTAGACTGAAGCAGTCGTTTCTCTTTTTCCCGTGCTCTAGTATCACGAATATTCTCGCGTACAGCAGCGTCACCTTCCTCAGTTCCATCATTGTAAAATGCAGCAGAAACGCGGAGTGGCTGGTTCGCACGTAGGTTCGAGGCGGATTGTTGCAAAGTATAGCTCGAGTATGGAGGAATAAGCGTCTCAGGATTATCTTGGGCGAGTGCGTTATCGTCTGAGAACATTAAGTTACCGGACGAAATCGCTAAACCGACAATTCCTTTGCCGGTTTTGTTCACAACAGTAATGTTCGCCGTGCCATTACCGTCAATGAAAGCGCTCACAACTTCAATTCCGTTGATCGAGGAGATCACCGGCGGTAGTGTGTAGGTCACTCGTTCGTCCTTCTTTTTCTGGGGACTGTTGCCGCCGCTCATTGTATTCAGAGGCCACTTACGAGCGCCCACAGCTACTACGATTACAATTAACAAAAGTGTTAGAGAAGCAATCAGGATCGGATTCAAGGTCGATCTTTTTAGATTCATGCGATTTTTACCGCCAGGTTTTCTTGAATAGTAGTTGTGCGCTGACTACCGGAGACATCCGTTTGATGTGGGCGGCAGGGAGCCGGAATGCTGCAACTATACTCCCGAACCGAGCCCTGTCAAGGTTTCTTGTTTGCCAGAGTGGGGTAAAGATGTGCAGACGGATTCTGAATTATTTTCGGAGCAAATCTAGTTTGTCGTCAACAAGTGAGAGCCATTCTGGACGCTCTGCTGAATCGGTGATATAAGCCGCTCGTATGCGGACAGCTACCCTCATTCTGTCGTTTCTCTTAGTCATAGTTCCGGCCGTTAATTCTCAAAGCAAGCGGACAACGCCGGCCCCCAAACCTAAAGTTGATTCTGATCTGTTCGATCCTATTCCAAAAGATGAGACTCTTTATGGTAAGGCTGACTATGACGCCCTGAAGTATCGAACTGGCTGGAGACTGGTAGGATTCTCAAACGAAGATTCAGAAGAACGCCAAACAAAAACTTACTATGATCCGCGTCGCGTAATCGTTGTCGGGCCAACCACAAAGCGCGCATGGGTAAAGTTCGATACAACGAAAGGCGCTACTTTAGAAAAGTCATTCACTAGCTTTGTCGAATATGACTGCGCAGGCGCTCGAACTCGAACCCTTGCGGCCACCGTTTTTGATAAAGAAGGTCGCCCGGTTGGTAATGCCGATGCCGCAACTCCTTCTGCGTGGAAGTATGTTGTTCCCGACACGCTCGCTGAAGGAGTTTATGGCGTCATTTGCCTCAAGTGGAAGGATAAAGTGGAACAGGATATGGATCAGGCTGCGCGATGGTTCATGCTCGGCCGTCAGGCCGAAAAACGACGAGAGTTTAAGGGCGCGGAATTGCTGTATGAGCGCGCGAAAGACTTCGACGCGGTCAATGACAAAATACTGGCAGCAATCGAGCGAGTTAAGAAACCATAACCCATCTGCACAAACTCACCCCGCTACCTGTTTGCCGTGTGGGTGTTCCAGACCGCCCCGTTTACTACTTAAGTCCGCGCCTAGTTTGATGATTGCTCAGCGCCGCCGGCGGTTGAGTTCAGTCTCATGTTTTTGAGACTTCGCGTTTATGCCTTACTCTGGCTTTTATGAAAAGGTTCGCTCGGGAATTACTTAGCACCCTGCTTATTATCGCCGGCATACTTTCGGCGGGCATGGGCTTGAAAGGATTCCTGATGTCCAGCCGGTTCATTGACGGAGGCGTCACCGGAATTTCGATGTTATTGGCTGATGTCGTCAAGGTGCCGCTGGCACTCGGAATCCTACTCATCAATCTCCCATTCATTGCCCTCGGATATCGTCAGATCGGCTGGAAGTTTGCGCTCAAAAGCGCGCTGGCAATCGGCGGCCTGTCGCTGTGCCTGGCCTTCATCAAATATCCCGACGTCACACCCGATAAACTTCTGACGGCTGTCTTTGGCGGCTTCTTTATCGGCGCGGGAATCGGACTGGCAATTCGCGGCGGCGCGGTCCTCGACGGCACTGAAATCGCGGCGCTCCTGATCAGTAAGAGCAGTCACCTATTACGAGTCGGCGACGTGATCCTTATCCTCAACGTTTTCATCTTTCTCGCCGCCGCGTTCTTTCTGGGAATCGAGTCCGCGCTCTATTCGATTCTTACCTATTTTGCGGCTTCGAAGACGATCGATTTTATTCTGCACGGCATCGAGGAATACAACGGCATCACGATCCTTTCAGAGTCGAGCGATGAAATCCGCGAAGCGTTGACGAACATCCTGGGACGCGGCGTGACAATTTACAAAGGACGCGGCGGCTTTACCGAAGCCGACCATGACATCCTGTTTTGTGTGGTCACGAGGCTGGAGATCGGCAAAGTCCGGAAGTTGGTCGAAGAGATCGACAGCTCCGCGTTTTTTGTGGTCCATCCCATTTCAGATGCCAGCGGCGGCATCATCAAGCGCAGATTGATCCACTAAACAAAGCTTCCCGTAACCGCCGGCCGTCACCGGGCGTCTTTGGAGCTTACTGCCTTGACACAATCCCCAATGACGCATAAATTCACTCTCGCTTTTCGCCTTCCAGCTAACCTGTTGGAAAGTATCCAAGCATTAAGTCAACAAACCGCAAGGTTCTGCTGCACGATTCTTAGTTTCAGGAGTCTAAATCTTATGAGACTGCACACGAAGTTTCTGAGCGCCGCCCTGCTTCTCAGCCTGGCCGGCGTCGCGATGGCCCAAACCAAAAACCCTCGCGTCGATCTGAAAGAGACGCGGCTGGCGAACGGCCTGCGCGTGATCACGGTTGAAGATCACAACGCACCGGTTATCGCCGTCAACGTCAGTTACAACGTTGGCTCGCGCAATGAACGTCCCGGCCGCACCGGCTTCGCGCACCTTTTCGAACACATGATGTTTCAGGGCTCGGAGAATGTCGGTAAGTCCGAACACTTCATGCTCGTCTACAACAACGGCGGGACGATGAACGGCACGACCAACGAAGATCGCACGAATTACTTCGAAGCGCTGCCGGCCAATCAACTCGAGTTGGCGATATTCCTCGAAGCGGATCGCATGCGCAGTCTCGCGGTGACGCAGGAGAACCTCGACAATCAGCGCAACGCCGTCCAGGAAGAGCGCCGCATCGGTCTCGACAACGCGGCGTACGGCAAGAGCGGCGAGCTTCAGCAGGAGATGATGTACGACAACTTCGCATACAAGCATTCGACCATCGGCTCGATGGCTGATCTGAATGCGGCTTCGGTCGCAGACGTGCAGGAATTTTTCAAGATGTACTATGCGCCGAACAACGCGACGCTGGTGGTGGTGGGTGATTTCAAGACCGCCGATGCGCTGGCCCTGATTAAGAAAAATTTCGAGAACATTCCACGCCAGCCCGATCCACCGGCGGTGGACATGAACGAGCCGGAACAAAAGGCCGAGCGCCGCACGTCGGTTGACGATCAACTGGCGCGCCTGCCGCGCATCTCGATCGCTTACAAGACAGCGCCTGGCAACACGGCTGATTTTTACGCGCTCCAGGTGTTGGCCAACGTCTTGGGTGGCGGAACCAGCTCGCGCTTCACGCAGAAACTGGTTCGCGGTAAAGAGATTGCTACGAACGTCGGCGCCTTTTCCCAGGAAATGCGTGGCGTGGGCGGCTTTTACATTACTGCTACGCCGCGGCCGAACCTCAAGAACGACGATGTGGAAGCGGCCATCTACGATGAAATTGCCCAGTTACAGAAAGAACCGATCGCCGATTGGGAACTGCAAAAAGCGAAAGCCGGCGCGCGGCGCGCCTTTATCAACTCGCTGCAAAGTTCGCTGGGACGCGCGAATGCAATCGGGCAGGCTGCCGTTTACTACAACGATCCGAACCTTATCAACACTCGCATTGATAAGGTGACCGCCGTCACGAAAGAAGACGTGCAGCGCGTGGCCAACAAGTATCTTGTGCCAACCAACCGCACGGTCGTCATTACAGTGCCGAAAGCGACGGGTCGCGGCCCGATGGGCGCCAGCAGTAATCAATAGGCCGGCGTCTGGTCGGCGGTTCGCGGGCAACTCGCCTGCGCAAGGAGATTAGATCATGAGGAACTTCAAGACGATGAGAAACAAGATCCTGATTGCGATTGTTTGTATCGCGGCGTTTGCTTCCGGGGCCTACGCTCAGGGAGGCACGGCCGGGCAAAATCCGACCAGCACCAAGGGCGCCGTGATCAAAGGAAAAGCGCCCGTGAATAAGAGCTTGCTGCGCGTCACCTTGCCTAAGGCGCAGGAAGCCACGTTAAAAAATGGATTGCGTGTGGTGCTACTCGAGAGCAATCACAAGCTGCCGCTCTTTTCGATGGAGATGTTGGTAATGAGCGGCGGTCTGTCTGATCCGGCAGACATGCGCGGCCTGGCCAGTATTACTGCGCTGCAAATGCGCGAAGGCACCGCCAAGCACAAGAGTCGCGAGTTGGCGGAAGCGCTCGACACCATCGGGGCAACGCTGACGGCAAACTCGGGCGTGAACTCGCCAACCTCGAGTGTCACGGCCTCAGGTCTGACTGACAATCTGGATCAGATTCTGGATCTGTTCGCAGAGATGATCCGTACGCCAACTTTCCCCGCGGACGAACTCGAGCGTTACAAATCGCGCACCCTGGCGAGTCTGCCGCTGCTGCGGAGCCAACCAACTTTCCTCGCGCAAGAGCGACTGAGCCAGGCGATCTACGGAACTCACCCGGCTTCGCTCGTGCAGACGCCGCCGGAAGTGATCAAGAAAATTACGAGCGCCGATCTGGTGAAATATCACGCCCAAACTTATGTGCCTAACAATGCAACGCTGTTCATCGCCGGCGACGTGACCCTCAAAGAAATGTTGCCCAAACTTGAAAAGCATTTTGGCGACTGGCAACAAGGCACGGC
>UEXV01000070.1_pt1 | contig 44061 bp, 41 predicted proteins | sample 4301181 | NCBI WGS metagenome assembly UEXV01 (sample SAMEA4773175, study PRJEB27434) | metagenome | biome: 2259; feature: agricultural soil; material: soil | place: USA | collected 2014-09 | depth 0.25 m | reverse complement strand
TCATCGCCGGCGACGTGACCCTCAAAGAAATGTTGCCCAAACTTGAAAAGCATTTTGGCGACTGGCAACAAGGCACGGCAACCACGCTTACGCTTCCGCCCGTGCCGGCCCAGGCTGAAACAAAGATTCACCTGATTAATCGGCCCGGCTCGGTGCAGACTGTATTTCAGATCGGCAGTCTGGGAATCGAGCGCACAGATCCTGATTATGTAGCGCTGGCCGTGATGAATCGGATTCTCGGACAGGGGCCATCAGCGCGGCTGTTCCTGAACATTCGTGAAGATAAAGGCTATACCTATTCGGTCGGGAGTAGTTTCAATGCCTTCAAGTATCGCGGAATATTTAACGCCCAGTCGCCGGTGCGTACCGAAGTCACCGAAGGTACGATTCGCGAATTCATGAACGAGTTCAAGCGCATTCGGGACGAGAAGGTTTCCGACACCGAGCTGCAAAACGCCAAGAACGCCATCATCGGCGGCTTTGCGCTGTCGCTCGAGAATCCGACGGGCCGCTTGAATAACATCATTACACAGAAGCTCTATAACTTACCCGCGAATTACTGGGACACTTATCCTGCGAAAGTCGAAGCTATTACCGCCGCTGACGTCCAGCGCGTGGCGATGAAGTACGTTGACATCAACCATATGCAAATCGTCGCTGTCGGCGATGCTTCAAAGACCCGGGAAGTGCTGGCGAAGTTCGGCTCAGTGCAGGAGTACGACGGAGACGGTAAGCCGATGAAAACCGCGTCCGCGGGCGGACAATAGTCAGAGACCGTGATCGTCTAGAGGAGGGCTACTGCCCGCCTTTTGAATCAAACACCCTCAACTCGAAAGAGCGGCGGGTGTTTTTTTTGTGCAATGAATCAAGGTCAGTACCATCCGCGTCAGCGGATGGGCTCAGGAATGGTCGTGGCGTCTAAGAAACCTCTTTAACCCATCCGCTGACGCGCATGGTACTGACTCCGGTTTTCTATCGAATCTTGTCGAACGGTACATTACCAATCCGATACAGCCGCCAATCTTTGTAATCGAAGTGCCACCACTCGGCCTCGTACACGGTGAAGCCCTCCGCTTCCATCGCATCGCGCAGAAGCTTTCGATGCCAACGTTGCAGGGAAGTGCCACCCGGATAGTCGGGATACGCGCGGGCGGTCGTTTCGTCATAAGTGCTGACCATCTCGACCGGCCGCTTGGTTTTTAGATCGTAAAGCGTGATATCAACGGCGCAGCCGCGATTGTGCCGCGAGCCGTTCGCCGGATTAGCGACAAAGATTTTCTTGTCGTCGGGCGTCGCGTCCCAAAAAACTTTCGTTACGTACCAGGGCCGGTAAGCGTCGTGAATCAGCAGGCCATAGCCGAACTGCTTTAGCTTGCGATTGGCGCGCACGACGGCTTCGGCAGCCGGCCTCTGCATGAAAGCCCGGGCCTCGGAATAGAAAACCGTGCCGAGAAAATTATTCGTGGTTGCGTAACGAACTTCGAGCCTGATGGTGGGATCGAGTTTCCGGAGCTCGACCAAATCTGTTTCGCGAAACTCGCCGGTCTCCTGAGGTGGTTGCGCGGCCAAAGCTTCCTTCATCAAATCCGGCACGGGGCGCAGCGGCTTGATGCGTAATTGGTTTCCGGTCTCTGGTTCTATCTGGCGGCGTTTGAGTACTTCGCCGTCGATCGTTACCTGCGAAGCTCGTCCGCGCTGCGAGCGCGTGAACACAAGTCGATCGTAACCGGGCGCAGAGGACGCGAACTTAAAAACATCTTTCGAAATCTCGTTGAGCAACTCACGCTCTGCCCGCTTAAAATGCGCACGCAGCTTTCCGTCACGCTCGAAGATGATCAGAACGTTGTCATCAGGACCGTATTCGCCGATTAGTCCCAGCCAGCGACCCGGGGCGGGCGCCGGTTTGGGTTGCGCGGGCGCGCTCACCGCAAAGGCCGCGAGCGACGAGCAAATAACGATTGTTAATAGGGTCAGTTTTCTCGGGTGTTTCGGCATGTGGTGATTATGCCGATTAATCGCCACGACTCAAGCAAGTGGGCAGAGTGAAACAGCGATAGCGCTTTGTTTGGAGTTCCGCGTTTACGCGGCGTTTTCGTTCGTCGTCTGAAACGATACGAGGCGGTGTCGCTACTCGCCAGTGGCTCTGCCACTCTGATGCGCGGCAAGTCTCTGACTTGCCCTCAGCGAACCATTTGCTTCTCGGGATCTCAGACCCGCGGTCAGAGACCGGTTGATTTTAGAAGGCGCTTTCGGCAAGTCGCAGACTTGCCGCGCATCGGCATGGCCGAGCCATGGCGGCAACACTCCGCCATGACTCGCAAGAAAACTCGCGTTCGGCGTTCAAACCATCGAAATGCACATGTTCGTCATCTTCAGTCGCGCTGTTCTAATCCTGCTGATAGTTTCGCAGTTGATTACCGCTCAATCCTCCAAATCAAAGCCTGCCGACGCCGCGACGCTGCGGACAAAATTTATCGCTGCCTTCGAAAAAGATTTTGATTTAGTTAAGGATGAGATGAAGACCCGAACCGTCGAACGCGGCGGCGGCACTTACTGGCTGGCCTTCGTAAAACCGAAACGCACCGGTCATTTCTATCTCCAGTACCGCTATCCGGAATCAGGTCATCTCGACATTCGCGAGCATGAAATGCGCTCAGCGTCGGTCCGGAAAAATGCCGGCGCGGTCCGCCGTCCAGCGGCGTCTATGGACGGTTCTGTTTGGGCGACACGATCATTGTGCCGGTGCTGGTCAACAGTTTCGCGGGTCACGAATTCAAACTGACGAAAGCCGAATACACGGATGTAAAAGAAGAGGCGTACAGACCAACGACAGAGTTGCCGAGTCTCGACACCTCGCCCGCAGACAATCCCGCATTGCCGACTCTGCGTTACGCCGGGCGCGAGTCGCACAAGAGTCTTCATCGCAGTTTGGGATACACGTTGAATCTGTTTGCAGAGTTCATCGCCGCCAGTCCCGGCAAATTGAATCTGCTCCTTAGCGCGTCTGATTTTGGGAACGCCACCAGCCGCGGTCATGAAGGTATCCCGATTATCGTGTTGCCTCTGGGTGCGCCCGCTACTCTGATCGCCGGTTACGAAGAAGTGAGAGGTTATCGAAAAGGGTCCGACGAACGCGAGTACGTGGCTTCGACCAGCAGCAACAGTTACATGACGCAGGTTTTGATCTTGCAGCCGGGCGACCGCATCTCACTGAGCTATTTTTCGGTGGTGAGAAACAGCGATTTCGAGCGACGCTTCAGCGCCGACGCGCGGGATCCGAGCGAGGGACTGATGCCGGTAATTAATATGCGGCCATTTTCGCCCGACACACGCTACGACTTTACTGAATGGATTGTGGACTATTTGCCGAGGTGAGGTGTGCGTCGCGGAGCGACGCTTGAACTTAGCCCGGCCTTTCAAGGCCGGGAACGGAATCTAACAAAGTTCGTCGTCGCGTAGCGACGGTTGAGGTTCAGTCGTCGCTAAAGCGACGATATGCTGGTTCTGATCGCCTAACCGTGGCTTGAAAGCCACGGCTAAAATCATGCCGACGCTACGCGTCGAAGAGAGTCCACAGCTTGAGGATTTCTATCGAGGGCGTAGCTCTTGCTTCAACTCATCCAGCGAGACTGAGGAACTCGGATCGGCGTGATGCTCTGCTAATCTTTGTTCAATCAACTCTTCATCCGTTGCCGACAACGGTGGATCGTCCAACTCCAAGGCGCGCCTAATCAGAATCTGGCGCTCCTCAAAAGTAAGCCTTGGAAGTTCCGCGATGACTTCGTTGAAACTCATGGCGGAAGGTTAACCGGAGCCAGTGGAGTTTTTCAATCGGCGAGTGACAAGACTATAGTTCTATAAGGTGGAGGACTGTCTTGACTAATCAAGAACTTGAGATTTGGACGCTTGATATCATTTCTGCGCTTCTAAAGGATCAACCCGTCGAAGACTCGAAAATTGAATGAAAGTCCGAATGGCCCGAACCAAGCCAGGCTGCACACCACCTGGCCGCTCACGCTAACGCTGCCCGAGGTACGCCGATTTTGTGGTTGGTTGGAATTGATGAGAAGGCGAAGAGGGTTTTGGGTACTCATCCCACTGAGCTTGCCAATTGGTTTCCCTCAGTCGAGCATTTCTTTGACGGAGATGCTCCGCGAATGTCGCTTCATGTCAATGTGAGGAGCGGTGGGGCTACAGTTGTCGCTCTCTATTTCGAAACACATCAAGGAGCGCCATTTGTGGTAAAGAACGCAACTGGCGGCTATCCGCAGCTTGTCGTGCCATGGAGAGAAGGGGCACGCAAAAGAGCAGCGAATCGCTATGAGCTGCTACGCATTCTCGTTCCCATCCGCAGACTCGCAGCGCTGATTGACGAACTTGATTACAATCTCGCGGTGGTTGGGTTTACGCCACGTATTGAGTCGGTAGGCTATCTTTTCAGAAAGGACGAGTTTGATAAGGTAATGGCAGATGGGACGCTTTCGACATTAAACGATGAGAGCAGGAAGGTAGTCATAACTGCGTACCTTGAAATGAATCGCGCCAATCAACTGGTCTCAGGTACGGTTAACAGCTTGGCGCTTCCCACAACCGTCGGTCGACCGCTTGATCGTGCTTGGCGGGCTGTCAGAGATTGCAAAGGACACATCGAAGCTGCTCGCGAAGCATTATTCCGCTTTCTAAAAGACCGCTGAAGCTCAATCCCTCCGATAAACCACCCCATTCTTCATCACAAACACAACCTTCTCGGTCGCGCGAATGTCTCTCAGAGGATCGCCGTTGAGGGCGACGATGTCGGCCCACTTGCCGACAGCTAACGATCCGAGGTTCTTGTCCCAACCGAGCAGCTTCGCCGCATTCAACGTGCCGGCCTGGATTGCTTCCATGTTGGTCATGCCGCCCCAGTCAACCAGCAGGAAAAATTCGTGGGCGTTGGTGCCGTGCGGAATCACGCCCGCATCGGTGCCGAAAGCAATCAGAACTTTGTTGGCGACAGCCAGCTTGATGGCGCGGCGCACTGAAGCCGCGGCAGCCAAAGCCTTCTCTGCGCGCAGCCCTTTCAGCACGCCGTTCTTCGCGGCGCGTTCCACGGCTTCGGCGGCTGACAAAGTCGGTACTAAATACGTTCCGCGCTCGACCATCATGCGCGCGCCTTCTTCATCGAGGAACGATCCGTGCTCGATCGAGGCGACGCCGGCGCGCACGGCCAGCTTGATGCCTTCGGTGCCATGCGCGTGCGCGGCGACTTTGCGTTCCAGCTTGGTCGCCTCGTCTACCATCGCCTTCAATTCTTCAAAGGTGTATTGCGTCGCGCCCACGGCATCGCCTTCGGAAAGCACGCCGCCGGTCGCGCAAGTCTTGATGACGGTCGCGCCGTATTTGATTTGATAACGCACTGCGGCCCGAATCTCTTCGGGGCCGTTGGCGATGCCGTCCTGAATTCCCGCATCGAGCAGACCGGGCCGAAAACCGTTGTCGTCGCAGTGACCGCCCGTCATTCCCAGGGCATGTCCGGCAGTTTCCATGCGCGGGCCAATCGTCCAGCCTTCGTTGATCGCTTTGCGCAGAGCCATGTCATCGAATCGGCCAGACGCGCCGACGTTGCGCACGCTGGTGAAGCCGGCCAGCAAAGTATCGCGCGCATGCGCCGCGCCCAGAATCGCGCCGAATGAGTCGTAATCTTTCACCGATGACATGTCGCTGTCGGGATCGCCCAGGACGCGGCCAATCAGGTGCGTATGCGCATCGATGAAGCCGGGCATCAGCGTGACGTTGCCGAGATCGATGATCCTGGCGCCGCTCGGAATGCGAACTGAAGCGGCAGCGCCGACGGCTGTGATTTTATTGTCCGTCACGACGACCACTGCATTGGTAATTGCGGGCGCGCCGGTGCCGTCAATCAGGCGCGCGGCTTTCAGTGCGACGACGCCTTTGCCTTCAGGCGGCTCGGGGCGAATTCCCAGAGGCGTCTGATTCTGAAGTCTTATGGAAACCGGGAAAGCGCAGACAACAATCAGGGCCAGCGCGATAAGTTTGAAGTTTCGCAAGGGGCGATTCCTTTCGAGGTGAATTTGGTGCAACCGGATGCGGACGCATTCTAGATGAGATTAAGGTTGGCGGGAAGCGATACCTGAGGTCGAGGCAGTCAGCGGCGGGAGCGGTAGACCTGGCGGCCGTGCCAAGTTTCAACGGCATACACCGAATTCAGTTTCGTTCAACGTCACCGCGGTTTACACCGAGAGGACCAGCGACATTGGTGAAAAGAGCGAATCTCCCGGACGCTGGAAATCAGACTTTACCGCGACAATCCGAAACAGGATTGGCTGCGGATGATTTCGACCGACCGCGAAAGAAAAGTTTAGTGAAAAATTATTTAGTGCGCCGGCAGAGTGACTGGAGCGCAAGCGTCTCGCTTGCATTCAATGGGCGCGAGCCGAAATCTGGCAAGCGAGACGCTTGCGCTCCAGTCTTCGCCTACCTTATTAGGATTCGCGCCTTGTTGCTCGTTTGCGCGTGCCAGGTGACGCTGATCAGGACGCTCTGACCGGTAGGCAGATTCGCGGGCAACACGACGACCACCTGAATTAGCCAACCAAAACCGGGCACCGGGCCAACGTGTTCCACGGTCAACGGATAGATATTCATTAGCGCGTCCTCGGCGCGGGCCGTCACACTCGAAGCATCTTCATTCCCAACCAACGCGAGATTCGTCGCGAACAACATCACGCGGGTGCGGTTATCTGAGTTGAAACTAAACTGATCGGTTAATGGGAATGGATCGCGGAACAAATTGGCCGCGTTCAGCGCAATTGCGATGTCTGATCCTTCTTCGGTGAAGAGGACAGGCGGCGCCGGTTGCACGGTTAAGGTTGCTTCGTTACTCGTCGCAGTCCCGAAGCCGTTAGTGACAATGCAACGAAACTTCGCGCCGTTATCGGCGGCGACGGTCGACGCAATCGTGTAGCTCTGAGACGTCGCTCCGGTAATATTCACCTGATTCCGTTGCCATTGATAACTAAGCGTGGCGTTGCCGCTGGCTGTTACAGCGAAAGTCGCCGGCTGTCCCAGAGTCACAGCTTGATCTGAAGGCTGCATCGTAATGTTGGGCGGAAAATTGACGGTCAGTGTCGCTTCATTGCTGGTGGCCGTTCCGAAATTATTGGTGACGACACACCGAAACTTCGCACCATTGTCAGCGGCGATGGTCGAGGTGATGGTGTAACCGGGAGACGTCGCTCCCGAAATATTCACCTGATTCCGTTGCCATTGATAAGTAAGCGTGGCGCTGCCCGTGGCCGCGACGGTGAAGGTTGCCGGCTGTCCCAGAGTCACAGCCTGATCTGACGGCTGAGTCGTGATGTTGGGAGGAACATTGACAGTGAGCGTCGCTTCGTTGCTCGTGGCCGTTCCAAAACTGTTGGTGACGACACAACGGAACTTGGCGCCATTATCAGCCGCGACGGCCGAGGCGATCGTGTAACTCGGAGACGTCGCACCGGAAATGTTTATTTGGTTTCGTTGCCATTGATAGTTGAGTGTGGCACTGCCGCTGGCTGCGACGGTGAAAGTCGCAGGCTGTCCCTGTAACACGGTCTGATCGGACGGATGCGTTGTAACACTGGGCGGAACGTTAACAATCAGTGTGGCTTCGTTGCTGGTCGCTGTTCCGAAATTGTTGGTGACGACGCAACGGAACTTCGCGCCGTTGTCAGCGGCGACGGTTGATCCGATCGTGTAACTCGGAGACGTTGCTCCCGAAATATTCACCTGATTGCGTTGCCATTGATAGTTGAGTGTCGCGCTGCCCGTGGCGGCGACTGTGAAGGTCGCCGGCTGTCCTTGTAGCACCGTCTGATTGGACGGATGTGTCGTAATGCTGGGGGGGACATTAACTGTCAGCGTGGCTTCGCTACTCGTGGCTGTTCCAAAACTGTTGGTGACGACGCAACGAAACTTCGCGCCGTTATCAGCGGCGACGGTTGAGGCGATCGTGTAACTCGGCGACGTCGCGCCCGAAATATTCACCTGATTTCGTTGCCATTGATAATTGAGTGTCGCGCTGCCCGTGGCGGCGACTGTGAAGGTCGCCGGCTGTCCTTGTAGCACCGTCTGATCGGACGGATGCGTCGTGATGCTGGGGGGGACATTAACTGTCAGCGTGGCTTCGTTGCTCGTGGCTGTTCCGAAGCTGTTCGTGACGACACAGCGGAACTTCGCGCCGTTGTCAGCGGCGACGGTTGAGGCGATCGTGTAACTCGGCGACGTCGCGCCCGAAATATTCACCTGATTGCGTTGCCATTGATAATTGAGTGTCGCGCTGCCCGTGGCGGCGACTGTGAAGGTCGCCGGCTGTCCTTGTGGCACCGTCTGATCGGACGGATGCGTCGTGATGCTGGGAGGAATTTGACCGGTATATTGAATCCGGAAGACGGCCGCCGACGTTATCGAAAGATAATAGAGACTACCGTCGCTCGCGACTGTGAGATCTACGGGAAACGGGACGCCGGAGCCAAAATCAGCGGCACTGTTGTTCGACAGATCGAAGACTCGAATCCAACCGTTGCAAAGATCCGCGAAGAAATACTTACCGACGTAACTCGAAGGAAACTGCACGGTCGCGGGATTGTAGAATCCTCCGCCCACAATTGCGCATCCCGTTAATAGAGTTGGGCCGACGTGGCCGTATTGAAACAAGGGATCCCGAAAGTTGGCATTCGGCGGAGTGCACACGCCCTCGCAATTGTCCCAGCCGTAGTTCGATCCCGCGATGCCGTCATTAATTTCTTCCCAGGTGCTTTGACCGACGTCGTTGATGAGCATTCGGCCGGTGCCGGGTTGAAATGCGAACGTGAAAGGATTGCGTAAGCCCAGGGCCCAAATCGAGCGATTGACGCCGGCCGCCGTGTTAAAGAAAGGATTGTCCTCTGGAATTGAACCGTCAGAATTGACGCGCAGCATCTTGCCGAGGCGATTGTTCAGAGTCTGAGAATTCGCGGCCAATCCATTCTCGCCGACGGCGACATACAGCTTGCCGTCAAGTCCAAAGTGGATGGCGCCGCCGTTGTGATTATTAGCGCCGAGGTTTTCCAGATCGAAAAGTACAAACTCACTTCCGGGCACGGCTACGTCGCCATTTGCGGTGAACCGACTCACGCGGTTGTGAATCGCGGGCGTAGGCGTCGTGTAGTACACGTAGACGAAATTGTTCGTTGCGAAGTTGGGATCGAACGCGACGCCGAGCAGGCCACGCTCGCCACTGGTGTTAACCGTTAAGCTGACAAACGGCGTCGGCAGCAGAGCGCCATTCTTGATAACGCGCAACTGGCCGGTTTGAAGACAAACAAAAAGACGACCATCCGGCGCAAAGGCCATCGCGGTCGGCGAGTTGAGCCCATTAGCGATCATCGTTTCCGCGAAACCTGGCGGCAGATTTGCGGCGCGTGTCACCGGGAGCATTATTAATGTGATGAAACAACCAACAAGCGCGGCGAGAATGGCTCGCTGGTAGCGCGGGGAGTCTCCAGCCCGGCCATTGAAGAAGCATTTGCGGATCATAAACTCCCCGATCGAATCCTGACGCACTGATGGGATCCTGCAAGCTTCCTTGATTCAGCGCTCAAAGTTACATTCATGCGCAATGCGCACGGCTGCCAACATGGAGCAAGCGAGAGGGGAGACTGAAGCTGATTAAAGGCCAATACTGAGGGTGATGATTGGCTCTAATCTCTTTTGGGGCGAAGTTGATTATACTATCCGGCTTACGGTTGGTTCTAGACAAAAATGAAAAGGCGCCAAACGGCCGTACAAGACGTGACATGAAAAATCGGTGGACATTCTTAAAGGTGAGTTTAGTTGCGTTAGTGACAGCGCTGGTCGTCGTGAGCGCCGCGAAGCAAACTCCACCGGGTGCGGCTGAGTCTGCGAGAATCTCAACTCCGACGCCGTTTCCCACCCGGCCGCGCAGAGTTGCAACGTCGGTACCCGGCGGCACGCCAAGTCTTGGGCCCGGCGCGAGCCTGCACGGGAAGCAAGTCTTTCCCGCGGACAATCCGTGGAACCAGGACATCTCAAATGCGCCCGTCGATCCCAATTCGGCAAGATTGATCGCCGCCATCGGAGCCGACGATCGTCTGCATCCGGATTTCGGCACGGTCTATCGCGGTGCGCCCAACGGGATTCCGTATGTCGTCGTTGGTGGATCGCAACCAATGGTGCGCGTCGATCTCACCGCTTACGCGAGTGAAAGCGATCCCGGGCCCTATCCGATACCGCGCGATGCGCCAATCGAAGGCGGTCCTAATTCGGAAGGCGATCGCCACGTGCTCGTCATCGATCGGGACAATTGGAAGTTGTACGAATTATTTGCGGCCCGGCCGAATCCCACGGGCACGATCTGGTCGGCGCGGGGCGGCGCCATCTTTGATCTAAAGTCGAACGCGATGCGACCTGACGGTTGGACCTCGGCCGATGCGGCCGGGCTGCCGATCTTTCCCGGACTCGTTCGTTATGATGAAGTCTTCGAGCTGCGCGAGATCAGGCATGCATTGCGTTTCACCGTCAAACGTTCGCGCCGGGCGTACTTGTACCCGGCGCGACATCACGCCGGACATGACGACGATCCCAGCCTGCCGCCGATGGGACTGCGCGTGCGCTTGAAAGCGTCGTTCGATATCTCGAGCTTCTCGCCGTCGAACCAGGTAATCCTGCGCGCGCTGAAAAAGTACGGCATGTTCGTCGCTGATAACGGCCCGAGCTGGTTCCTGAGCGGCGCGCCCGACCCGCGTTGGAGCGACGATGACCTGGGCAACCTGAAATCGATCAAGGGATTCAATTTTGAAGTTGTGAAGATGGGGACGGTGGTGAACTAAGTAGTCGAGTCGAACGCTCCAATCAAGAATGAAGCTTTCAGCGCAAGCCATCATCACTCGCGAAAAAATGGCCAATTATTTACTCGCCTGGCGGCCTGAGAATGACAAGTCGCAGTTTCTCACCATAGCGGGCTATACTGATCAGGATGCCGATCGTCTAGCAGATGACATTCGAAAACCAGCTCTTGCCGAAGGATGCCGAATTCGAATGCTTGACGGATTACGGCGATATCTACAGGATCACAGGCGCCCTGAGGGGACCAAATGGGAGAGCGTTGAGAGTGACAAGCATCTGGATGATCGAAGCCGCGACAAATACCACGAAGTCATCACGCTTTATCCCGCGAAAGAAAACTGAATGGCCTACCAACTTTTTACCAGAGTAGCCCTGAGAGAGGACTTACGCGAGCACGGTTTGCGGCGCGGCGACGTAGCGACAGTTGTCGAAACTCATTCTCATACAGCCGACCAGGAACCTGGTTATTCGCTTGAGATTTTTAACGCCGTCGGGGAGACGATTGGCGTAGTCACGGTGCGAGAATCGCAAATCGAAGCGCTCGCTCCTGATGAGGTTCTGCACGTGCGACGGTTGGATCAAGTGTTGGTTTAGCTAAAATCTCTCGAGCGTTTTGCAAACTACCACCGTTTGCACTGCCTTGATTGAAGTCATGGGCGTCGCCAAACTCACTGACCAAAATACAATCGTGCCCGAGAGCAAGTACGCGCGCATCGAGCGTGAGCGGCGTTACCTGCTTCAGGATTTGCCCGAAGGGATGACGCGGGCCGATCATCATCTGCAAATTACCGACAACTACATCACCGGCACGCGTTTGCGAATCCGCAAGGTGCGCGACCCGCGGACGAACAAGTGGGTCGTCAAGTTCACGCAGAAGTTCGCGCCGGATCCCAAAGACTTTTCGCGTACGATAATTACCAACACCTATTTGAATGCGTTTGAGGCGGACACGCTGGCGGTTTTTGAAGCCAACGAAATCCGAAAGAACCGTTACTATTTCGATTTCGAAGGCCGTCAATTCGCAATTGATATGTTCCTCGGAGATTTGCTTGGCCTGGTGCTGGCCGAGGTAAGTTTCGAAACTGATGAGGAACTCGACGCCTATGCGCCACCACAATTCGCAGTCGCCGAGGTTACCAATATCGAGACGTTCACCGGCGGCAGGTTGAGTCAATTAACAATTGCGGATATTAAAGACGAGCTGGTACGCACGCCTCTGGCGTGCTTTTAATAGCGGGTAGGAAGCACGCCAGAGGCGTGCGTACCGCATAGCAGGGAACTGATGAAGATCAAATTTGAAGCAATCATAATTGCCGGAATTGTTTTGCTGGCGTTGAGCGCGTGCCGAAAACCGGCTGCCAATCAGGCTACGAATACCAATGCCGCCTCGCCCGAAGCTCCCGTGGGCGGAACCGCGCCGGCAGGTGTGAAGTTTTTCTTTCGCGGAACTATCGCCGGAAATCTTTCGATTGAGATGGTGCTGCTGCGCGACGGCGAACGCCTGACTGGCACTTATTTCTATCCGCGCGTCGGCAAAGACATCGCGTTGTCCGGAACCGTCGACAAGGACGGCAACATGACCCTCTCTGAGACGGACGAATTCGGAAAACAAACCGGCGTGTTCAAAGGCAAGTGGCGGCCGGCTTTCAACTCGCCCGATTCGAACGTCAAGGAGATCGAGGGCAAGTGGTCAAAGCCGGACGGAACGAAAGAGACGGACTTCACGGTTTTTCAGCAGCCGCTCGAATTCACTGCGGCGGTCAAAGTCGTTCCCAAGGTTATTAAGGAAAACAATAAAGAAAAGAGTTATACGGTTTCTGCTGAATATCCACAGATCGAAGGTGACCCGCGATTCGAAGGTTTCAATCGCGAAGCGCGCAACCTGATTGCCAAAGACGTTGCCGCGTTCAAGAGCGCCGAAACCGAAGGAGAAGGCGATGAGCCGATGGACTTGCCGGCCGAAACGCAAAACTCGAGTCTGGACGCCGGCTATGACTTTCGTTACGCGACCGACGATCTGATCAGTGTGGAGTTCGGCGAAGGCACTTATTCGCGTGGCGCAGCGCATGGCAATCACCTAACCCAGGTGCTGAACTACGACGTAAAGAACAAGAAGAAGCTGGCGCTGGCCGACTTGTTCATCGACAAGTCGAAATACCTCCTGGCCATTTCGAATCACTGCATGAAGGAATTAAAGGAGCGAGCGAAGAAAGCAGATTCAATGATCCTCGAAGATCAAATCGAAAGCGGCGCGGGGCCGCGCGCTGACAACTATCGCGCGTGGGCGATTACGAAGAAAGGTTTGTGGATAACCTTCGATCCCTACCAGGTCGCCGCGTATGCCGCCGGGCCGCAGTACGTTCTGGTCCCTTACTCGGCCTTGAAAGACATCATCAAACCCGACGGAGCGATCGGAAATTTCGCGAAATGAGTAACACAGACTTCAGTCTGTGATTTCGGCTCGCTGGCCCTCCCTGACGGTCGGGCTTCTGACAAGCTGCCGCGGATCGAATCGTCTCAATGAATCACAGACTGAAGTCTGTGCCACCAAAGTTTGAAATGAATCGCCACGTAGGATTATTGGTAGTTGCCGGCGGCGCTGCTCTGATTGTTCTCGGTCTGCTGATCTATTCCGGAGCGCTTTCCTGGTTCGGCCGATTGCCGGGCGACATTCGTTATAAAAGCGATAGCGTGCAAGTCTACGTGCCGATCGTCTCGATGTTGATCCTCTCTGTCGTTCTCAGTCTCGCGTTCTATTTGTTGCGGCGATTCTTCTGAGACTCCCAAAGCCGATAAGCTTCATCGCGTTTCAGCCCGAGCTCGCGCGCCGCTTTCTTCAAAGCGGTCTTTGCGTCAATCCCTTCGCTCTCGAATTCGCCCATTCGTTTGGCTAACTCGGCGCCATCGTTCACCGGCAATTCGTGCTCGCCGGCGTAATCAGGTCCCGCGCCACCAATCACCAGCACCATCTCGCCGCGCGCCGCGCTACGATCAGCAAATCGCGTCGCCAAATCACTGAGGCTGCCTTTGATGAACTCCTCGTGAAGCTTGGTCAGCTCGCGGGCGATGGCCGCGTCACGGTTGCCGAGAATCTCGAGCGCATCGCGCAACGTCGCGGTAATTCGATGAGGGGCTTCGTAAAAAACCAAAGTGGCGGGAATGCTTCGCAGCTCTTCTAACTTCGCGCGGCGGGCATTCGCGCGTGCTGGAAGAAAACCGCCAAAGAAAATTTGATCCGAAGCCAATCCCGAAGCGCTGACCGCCGCCACGAACGCCGTGGCTCCGGGAATCGGAACGACGCGAAACCCTTTTTGGATTGCGAGATTCGCAAGTCGAAAGCCGGGATCGCTAATCAATGGCGTACCTGCGTCTGAGACCAGGGCAATATCTTTTCCGGCTTCAAGCTGTTCGCAAAGATAGTCAGCGCGCTCGCGCTCATTGTGCTCGTGATAGCTGATTGTTTTGGCATCGATGCCGAAATGATTCAGGAGCTTGCGCGTATGGCGGGTGTCTTCGCAGGCGATGAAATCCACCTCGCGCATGATTCTCAAAGCGCGCTGTGTGATGTCTTCAAGATTGCCGATGGGCGTCGAGACGATGTAGAGCGTGCCGTCCATGTGAGGGCATTTTGACATTGCGAGGCCGAGAAGGGCTAACAGCAAACAGAACGACGCGATATCGTTATTTGAAGTTCCACCCTTAGGCGGCGTCCTTCTGCTTGTGACGATTCCGCCTGAAGAGGAACTCCGACACATCAAAACACCCGCAAGCTCTCGGGAGCCCGCGGGTGTTTTCAGTTCTCAAGTGAAAGGCTTCGCTTTCTAATGGCTAACCAGAAACACATCCCAAGCCCAGCGCCCGACCTTTTTGTGCTTCGCGTCATCGACCTTGGCGCGGTAGCGGAACTGATTGCCATATTGATCGGTTCGCTTTGATTCTTTGTAATTGAGCGATATCGAATCAACTCCAAGCTCAGCTAGCGTGTGTAACTCAGACGGCTCAGAGATGCCGTTGTGATTTGTGTCCTGCCACAGTCGCAGGTTTGCGAAGATCGGGTCTTGCGAGTCAATTACACCGTCGCTACTTCCGCCGCTTACAGCTTTGTCGTATTCAGCTAAAGCGAGGAATCCATTCTTCTCTGATGAAGCTGGTTGTGGCATGACATTACCAAACAGTTCCTGTCCGTTGTCTATCTGTCCATTGCCGTTTCGATCAAGCGCCAGCCAGGCGTCATCGGAGTTAGCCGAAGTCCAGGAAAGGTTTTCTCGCGTGCCATCGCTGTCGAGGTCGAAGCGGGCGCCTCCGGCCACGTTAGTCAGATCAAAACCGTTGCCGGAAACATCAATTACTATCGGTGAATTCGAGAACGCGCAGCAACAACCGCCAGAATCACTGTATCCTTCAGGACAGCCGGAAGGATATTGGCAGTAATCGGAGGGACAATACAACTACTGCCGCCCTGTCCGCTTCCCCCAAACTCGTCAAGCGTACAAGTGCCGGGACAGCTACCACCGCCAGGAGGACTTGAGGAGCATGTGTTGTTCGCAAAATTCCAGTACCAACCGTCCTCAGCACACTCGTCTTCAGTAGTGGGTGGGCCACAACGGTGGGTTTGGAAATTGGAATGCGTTGCGCTTTGACTACATACCGTATTGTTACTAGTCCAAGTAGCGGTGCTGGTTAACTGGTTCCAACGGGCTGTGTTGCTCGATATTTCCACGAACGTTGGTGTGTGGAAATCGGGCCAACACCTCTGGCACTCATCATACCAGGGGAGATACCTTTGCCCGTCGTCAGAGACTGTAACACTACGGTCATATCCATCAATCCAGGAAACGATCCAGTGAATGTGTTTTGTGAAGTTCAGACCACAATTTGGCGGAGCCTGAATAGGTTTCGTGAGGGGTGGCCGCATTTTGAGTATCCCCACAAGTTGCGCCCACTTTCGTAACCCCAGAACAGAGAATCAGCGACACAAACAGAATTACCAGTGGAGGCTTAGAAGAAAGTGTTTTCACAGTCGTGGACCTTCCTTCTGTTTCTTTTCGTCGGCTCGTCGCAATTCCTGACGATGTTTTCGGACTGCCTGCATCGCCCGGAGGGACCATTTGTCGCCTTCTTCAGTGCCGTCAGCGAATTCCGCAGCACTAATAATTAACGGAACGTCAGGGATCATTTCGCCGAAGGACATCTGAAGGGTCGTGGTTCCAAATGGAGGAATAACGACCCTGGGGTTATTTGGATCAATCAAACCATCTTCATTGACCCCTCCGCTATCGCCTTTGTTCTTGGTTGAGATTTCGACGCTCATTACAGCCAAGTGTGAAGTGTTCAAGATTTCGACTACCGCCATCGCGTTTTCCGTGCCGGCGTACTTTACGCTGACATTTGCTACGCGCAGTTTAGGCACATGAGAGATCACGGGAGGAAGTGTTAGGACTTTCTTTTGCGGCTTTTGACTCGGTCGCTGTCTGCGAGCGTTAAATGCGCCCGCGGTAACAACCGACGCCACAATGAGCAGTCCAGCGCAAACCAGTATTACTCTTCGAGACAAGTCTTTGTGTTGCACGTGGGGTCTCCTTTGCTGTGAGTGAAAACAAGAAGCTTCTTACCGGAGACATCCCTTGAGGTGGGCGGCAGGGAGCCGTTAATAGTACGGGGACTATACTCCCTTACCAGGGTCTGTCAACAGGCGTTCTAGAGATCGGGGCTAAAACTAAGCAAAATGAAGAGAACCGGGTGCGTGCAAATCTATTGCAAACGATCTGAACTCCTGTGAGACGGTACGACCGGCGATGCAGCTTTATCTGATCTATTAACTAAACCGGCGGGAGTACGAAATGCAAAAGCCCCGCGCGCCGGTGGGCTACGAGCGGGGCCATGGTGGAATCGTGATTTCCGCGTTTAGAAGCGGGATTGCTCCCGCTCTTTCAACACAAATCCCTCGTCTGAGCGGATTCTTAGTATCGCAAGTTCAGATCATAAGCTTCCGCTAACAGGTGCAGATTTGATCTGATGTTGGCCAGCTCAGCATCGACGCTGGTGCTGCCGGTTCGCAGACGCAGATAACGATCGAGTTGAATACCCCGATTAATTACTGCACGGGCTTCGTCTCGAGTGCTATCCAGCGAACGTTCATCACGGAAGTCTCGCCTTAATTCTCGAAGCGCCTGGCGAAAATTATTCAACTCTGCCAGTGCGGTTGAATCACCGTTGGTTCTTACCCAGAAGAGACCGCCAAGCACTCGGCGGCTTCTGCTGCTCGCGTTGAGATCGTTTTGCAGCCGGGCACTGGAGCTATCCAACTGGTTGATCGCCTGGCGCACCTCGCGCCGATCTCCGCGATCTTCACGATCGTAACGATCATAACTGCGTTGATACTGCGCTGACGCTGTTACTGGAATCGCCAAAAGGAGAATTGCGATCGTCATAAAGAGTTTCAATAACGTTCTAGTCTTCATTTTCTACTTCCTCCTCTGTCGAGTTTTTCGAAAGACTCATAGATGCGATGTATGCCACGCAAGCCAAGTGCGCCGGACAATTGAATCGCCCGTGCATTGCAACAAATGCCTTGAACTCGTAAGCGTTTTGTAAGAAAGCGGGAAGGTCTTCTTAAAGTTTGGTTAGCAGCGCGAAATGTTGATGCAAAATCGTGTCGGTTAATAAGGTGCGTTCGTCGTCTTTAAGAACGAACCACTGCGGCGAATCAGTACGCGATCTGACGAGGATCAGTTCATCATTCAGCCGCGCGCGGCCGAGATGCTTGATGTTGGCACAGGCCAGAGCATTTCCGCGCACCACGCCATCGCGGGGTGTGCGCGGCCAGCCACTTTCAATCGTCAACGCGCGCACGCCTTTGCGAAAAACGAGTTGCGTCCCGACCATCGTGGCCGGCCCGCGGCGGAATCGATGGTCCTCATGCTGTTCCATCTGGATGCCGGCGCGGTGGCGGTTGGCATCGGCCGCGAGAGACGTGAAAGCGCCGTTCAGCCATTCGACTGCAATGCTGCGCAAAAAATCATTTTCTTGCCGCAACTGGAGGTAACGAGCGATGTCAGCGCGCCCGGCGCTGTTGGCCCGGTGTGACGCTTCGGCCAGCGCCAGTTCCCATGCTTCGTCGAGATCGTTCATCAGGCTGTTTAGAGTTCAAGCTTTAGCTTGCAAGGTCGAAAGTCCTGGAATTCGGGTGTTAGAATACCAACTTTAGTTGGGGTTTAGTGGCACAGACTTTAGTCTGTGGAACGTCGAACGGTTCGAGTCATATCACAGACTGAAGTCTGTGCCACCAAAAGCCCGACTAAAGTCGGTACTCTAACGCCGCTCGTCCACTTAAGTCGCTCTTTTATTTTGTCTTCTGGTTGATGTTATCATGCCCCACCCCTGATCTCTCCGACACTATAGGTGAAGTCTGAGACTGTTCCGCAATCCCATCAAGATGATGCCGATCCGCATGCAAAGAGTTTTTGCGGTGACGCTGTTTGTGATTTGTTGCGCGCTCATCGTTGCTTCGCAACCGCGTGCTCGTTCCACCCCGGCGCCGGGTCGATTCGCCAAAACGCATCCGCGTTTCGTCCTCCTGATCGTGGTTGATCAATTTCGCTACGACTATTTGACGCGCTTTGGTGACTTGTTCGGCGACCGCGGCATCGGACGTCTGCTGCGCGATGGCGCATCATGGACTGATGCAAACTATGATCATGTTCCGACCTACACCGCGCCGGGTCACGCTACCTTCATGACCGGCGCCTGGCCGTCAGAGACAGGCATTATTGGAAACGACTGGTTCGACCGTGGCCTGGAAAAAAAGGTCTCGTCAGTCACGGACGACGATACGCTGATGCTCGAGGGCAAGCCCGATCAAAAGGGAAAAAGTCCGCGTCGATTACTTTGCTCGACAATCGGCGACGAGGTGCGTCTGGCTTCGAATGATCGGTCGAAAGTCATCGGGATCTCCGCCAAGGATCGGTCGGCAATTCTGCCGGCGGGCCGCCATGCGAACGCGGCTTACTGGTTCAGCGCCGACACTGGAAGAATGGTTTCCAGCACTTATTACTTCACTCAGGTGCCGCCGTGGGTGTCGAGTTTCAACGGCGCTCACTTGGCAGATAAGTGGTTCGGCGCAAAGTGGGAGCGATTGTTACCCACCGAAACCGAATACCTGAGGCGAGCCGGAAAAGATGATGTCCCCTGGGAAAACATTGATAAGTCATCGAAGGACACGAATAGTTTTCCGCACGTCGTCACCGGCGGCGCAAACTCACCGAGCCGGGCATATTACCGCGCGCTCGACGCCACTCCATTCTCGAATGATTTGCTGTTAGCGTTCGCGAAAGAAACCATCATCAATGAACGCCTCGGCGCCGATGATGACACGGACGTGCTCACGGTCAGTTTCTCGGCTAACGATTATGTTGGTCATCGATTCGGGCCCTACAGTCAGGAAGCGATGGATGTAACTCTGCGCGTCGATCAACAGATCGGGACGCTGCTGGATTTCATTGACACACGGATCGGCCTGGCTAACACGATCGTTATTTTGTCGGCCGATCACGGCGTGTCGCCGGTGCCCGAGCAGGCCACTCAGATGAATCTCCCCGGGCGACGAACTTCAAGAGACCAACTGCTGAAGATTGTGCAGGACGGATTGCGTGAACGTTACGCCCGCAAAGATCGACCGGCGGACGATTACATTCGCATGTTTGCCAAAGACAGCGGCCTGATTAACAACAATTTTTATTTGAATCGTGCGGCGCTCATCCGCGACGGAATCGACACGGCCGAATGTGAAAGGGTGGTCGGCGAGTTAGCGATGAGCGTGCCGGGGGTGGCGAGGTACTTTACGCGCACGCAACTCGAAAATCCCTCGAGCCCGGTGTCGGATCCCGTGGCCCGCAAGGTCGCGCACGGCTTCAATCCGCAACGAAGTGGCGACGTAATCGTAGTGTTTGAACCATACAATATGCTTGCTTCTCTCCCCGAGGACCCTGACGAGGCCCGTCTGACAACGACGCACGGTTCCCCTTACGGCTATGACACTCATGTGCCTTTGATTATTATGGGACGAGATTTCCTGGCGGGAAGCTATGCTCAGCCGGCGACGCCTGCGGACATTGCGCCGAGTCTGGCGAGAGCGTTGAGTATTCAGGCCCCGAGTTGTGCAGTGGGCCGGGTTCTGATCGAGGGGTTTGCCCCAGCCCGGGGACTGCGGCGCGCGATCAAGTGAATTCTTAATGAAATTACCGTTTTCTAATTATCGAGCCTTTCTTGCCGGCGCACTGTTTTTCGCGTTGTGCATCGTAGCCGTCATTAACCAATCGGCCGGAGCCCAGGGCAGACGTTTGCCCAAGCGCGACGGCCACATCAACGACATCGCCGAAATAATCGATGCCGCCACGAAGCAGCGCCTGGAAAAGGTCCTGGACAACCTGCAGCAGAAAACCGGCATTGATTTTGTCGTAGCGACGGTTAAGACCGCAGGCAACGAAGATCTTTACGATTACTCTGTGCGGATTGCGACGAGTTGGAATGTAGGACCTGCCAGTCGAGAGGAAAGTCTGCTGCTGGTGTTCGCATCGAACAGCGGCAATTTCATGACGCATGTTAGCAGCACGGCCCGCGCCAGGGTCTCGGACGATTTGATCAGCCAGACTGGTAAGACGCTTCGCGAAGAGCTGGGAGGAACATCAGCTTTCAGCAGCGCCCTGGTTGCGGGACTGCGCACGTTCGTCGACCAACTGGGAGCGAAAGACAATTTCAATTTTGCGGCGCTGGACACGCAGAGCAGTGGAGATGTGGCGGCTGTGGTCAGAGAGCGCCGGCGTACGGTTGATAGTCCCATCGCTCAACCCAGCGAGAATCCCCAACCGACTCCGGTCGATAGTCCTTTGCCGCCCGCGCAAATGACGGCAACGACACCTTCACCAGAACCTTCGCCAAGCCCGTCGTCAGTTCCGACTGAGAGCCCGGCAGCATTATCGAGTCCTGCGCCGGTCCGGTCGCCTGCGGTGACGCCAAACGAGATTGCGATACAACAACCTTCACCGACGGCCACGGTGAATGTAGTCGCGGTGAATTCGCGATCGACCAAACCAACCGATCGAAAATCGACCGCGCCGGCAAATCCCGAGGATGAAAAAGAAGAAGTCGAGCTCACTTTGACGCTGCCGGTTGATAAGCGCATCGACGTTCTGAAGAATTTTATCGCGGCCCATCCCACATCAGTCGCGGTGCCGCGGGCAAATGAACTGATCGTGGTGGCTCACGCGCTGCTGGGCGAACAAAAGATGCAGTCCGGAGACGCGCAGGCAGGATTGCAGGAATTTCGTCTGGCCATTTCGGAAGCTCCCAGCGACATGCCCGATCGTTTGTTCGCCGAAGTCATCGCCCGCATCCCGTTCAACCTTTACTTCCGCGGAATGCGCGATGCGGCATTCGAAACGGCCCGCCTGGCTGAAGCTTCGGCCAAGTCCAAAGCCAAGCGCTTGTTGTCTCTGACGGAGTTTTACCTGGCCATCGAGAACTCGGACGAAGCCAGTCGTTTGGCCGAAGCGGCACTGCAACTCGAGCCCGGACTTGCCCAGGCACACCAGGCGCTGGGAGCCGCGCGACACATTGCTTTGCGCCTGGAGGATGCTGAGAGCGAATACGCGCGGGCTTTGGCGCTCGATCCAAAATCCGCTCCGGCGCGAATCGCACTGGCAGATATGAAACGCGCCGGCGGCAACTTCGAAGCCGCGCTCGCACTTTATCGCGAGCAGGTCCAGGCCGACAGCAAAAGCAAAGCGGCGCGCGCCGGAGTGATCTTATCTTTGCTCGAATTGGGTCAGAAGGCCGAGGCCGAAACGGAATTGACCACGGCGCTGGCGGACAAAGATCAGTCACGCAATTTGTCCTTGCTGGTCGGAGTCTCCTACTGGTTCCTGGCCCATAACGATCTCGCGCGCGGACTGGATTTGGCGCAAAAGGCCGTGACGATGGAACCGCGTTACTCCTGGGCGCAAATTGCGCTGGCCCGCGCGGCGATTGCCGACAAACGGCCGTTGCCGGCTGAACGCGGTCTGCGTTTTGCCCGCCAGTACAGTCGCTTTCCGACTTTGGATTACGAACTGGCAAGCATGCTGGCTTCGATTGGCTTATACGACGAAGCGGTCCGGGAGCTTCAGCGATCGTTCACGATCAAAAACGGTGAGATTGAAACTAAGCTGGCCGGCCGCACGCCGGCGCATGCCGCGAGCTTTATCGACCTGCTCGCGCCTGAGCGACGCGCGGCGATCTTTCAAAAGACCGCAGCCGACACCGAAGCGAATGCAAGCATCCTGAAGGCGCTGCTCGCGTTCAATAACGCCTTGAATCAATCTTCGACGAGCGAAGACGAGCTCGTGGCGCTCGGGCAGCAGTTCATTAAAGGCGATGACGCGATGCGCACCTTTCGCCAGGTGTATGTCGCTGAGAAATTTTTGAGGAAAGGCGTCGCGCTATCGACGATTGTCGACCTGATGGATCAGGCCATGACCGGAGTCGAAGTTGCGCTCAGCGTGGGCGCTGCGACGCTCGCAGTTCAGCCCGAAGAATTGGGCGAAGTTCGCGCGCAGGCGTTGGCCCGTGGCGAGACGCCCCAGGTTCCCGATGCACCGCGAACGGCTTTGTCGGGAATTCTGCGTGGCCGCATTGAAGACATCGCGGGCATGGCCCTGTTCAGAATGGATAAGCCGGCCGAAGCCGTGACTCGCCTGCGCCGCGCCGTTAACTCGGCGACTGAAGGCACGCCGTTGTGGCGCTCCGCGCTCTGGCATTTAGGCGCGGCGTTGGAAGCCAACGGCAAGTACGATCAGGCGCTGCTCTATTACATCAAGAGCTACGTGCACGGGCCTCCCGATCCTGCCCGCAGATCAATCATTGAAACCGTCTACAAGAAAGTGAACGGAACGCTGGACGGGCTCGACGATAAGATCGGCGCGGCGGCTGCTACTCCAATGCCAAGTCCGACCCCATCGCCGAAGTAAGGGCTAAATCCTTACGAAATCCCCCCTTTTTGATAGAGATCTGAACTAAGAAACCAGTTGACCTAGCTAAGTCAGGGAGTATACTTGCGTGTATTAACGGCTCCCTGCCGCCCACACGTCGGATGTCAGCGACAGTCAGCTTTTTCTCACTTGGAGAATTCCCATGCTGATGAAGATCAGCAAGCAGATTGAGTTGGCGGCGAACCTCGCGATAATTCTGATCGCTTCCCTGCTTGGGATAGTAATCATTAAGAACCATCTGCTGGCTACACCTCGGAGCAAAATGCAACGCGTGTCAGTGAGAGCAATCAACCGCGGACAGAGAGGTCGATTAATCCCACCGAACAACTTGCTAACGCCGACATTCAGTTTTCCACGCAACGGCAAACACTAGTGCTGGCAATCTCAACTACGTGCCATTTTTGTACAGAGAGCGCCGCGTTCTATAAGAAGCTCGTTCAGCTTAGGAAAGCAACGCGTTTGATTGCGATCACGCCGCAATCGATCGAGAATGCCAAAAAATATCTGGAATCGCTCGGAGTGGCCGTTGATGAAGTCAAGCAGTTACCTTTAGAACGAATCGGCGTACAAGGAACCCCAACGTTATTGCTCCCGGACAGCTCGGGAACTGTCATACAAACGTGGGCTGGTAAGCTTACTCCCGAAAAAGAGCATCATGTTCTGAGCGCGCTGTAGAGAGCGCGAGATGCGCAATTAATGAAAGACACTAGCATGATCAATCAACCGACATTCCGAATCGCGTCCAAGCTCGTGATCCTCATGGTTTTCTGTGTCTGCCTGTGGATGTTATCAGGCCGAGCTAGCAGCATACAGCAATCCAAACTCATCGTGAGCCTTTTACCAGTCGACGTTACGCAGTTGAATGCGGTTGACGGCGTGATACCAGTTGAGCTTCGCTGCGCTGATGCTGAATTGTCGTCACCAAGGTCAATTGAAAAATTGACCTGTATCATCAAGAACAACACCAATCGGTTCATCACGGCGAGCACCGTCGAGATAAGAATCGGGATTGAGAGAAGTGGAACGATACTGGAACTTCGCAGCTACTATACTCTTGATACGTTCCTTCAAGACGATTTCAGAGCAGACCACAGGAATAATCGCATTCCGCCGGGAGGCGAACATGCCATTAACGAACTGCCATCGAGCTTTTCCGACGGTGTAGTGAAATCGATAGCCGTGGGCATTGATTACGTCGACTTTGGCGACAGCGAGCCGGTTCGTCTAAATCGCAAAGGATCGCAAATCATTGGCCAGATGAGAGAAGGTGCGTCCAAATACAAAAGTTGGCTGAGCAAAAGGTACAAGGAGAACGGAAAATCTATAGGCGCGATCGTAACGCTGTTGAATACTGACGCGCCGTCTAAAGAAGCGGGGTTAACGAATAGTAACGAAGAGAAGGGGCCGATATGTTCAGGAAGTACTTACTGAGGGACCTTAGAGCGAAAGGCCCCGAAGGATTGGCAAGGCATCTTAACAGATAGTTGAGCCCATCGCTTTAAGCGTCTCGACCGGTTTGCAACCTCTTATGTACAAAACAGGTCTATTACTTGCGATTTTCTCCGTCCTTGCCGCTACTGTAATCTCACACCCGCAGCTCATCAAGGATCATTGCAAATGGATTGGCCAGTGCAGACGGGAATTGAGAGAGACCCAGGAGACTGCTACCTGCATCTTGACGAAGAGACTTGTCACATAAGCACTGGATTCGCTCAAACCTACCACTGCGTTGACGATGTGCAATTGTGTCGCCACGATTGCACTTGCCAATGTAGTGCCTCTCAAATCAACTACGGAGATAAAGGTTCGCTCAACTGGGTTGACACGTGCGGCCCCGACTATGCGCTAGTGCAGAAGTATTATGAATGTGATAATTGCGGAAATCCGTATCCTTCGCCAACACAATCTCCAACGCCCACACCATGCGGCGAATTCCAGGACTCGTGTAGCACGAGACCATGTTGTGATCCTTACTGGTGTAGTTGGGTTTCTTATCCGGGGCATTGCGTCGGATGCGACTATAACAGTGACTGCCCTGAAGGCTGGCGATGTTACCTGGGAGAGTACCTGGCAACGCCGATTCTGATCGATGTGAATGGCGATGGCTTTGATATGACGGATGCTGCGCATGGCGTACTCTTCGATCTTGCGAACGACGGTATCCGACAACAGTTTTCGTGGACCGCCCAAGGCTCGGACGATGCTTGGCTGGCGCTCGACGGATCGGTAATGGTCTGATCGACAATGGCACCGACCTGTTTGGTAATTTCACACCCCAGCCGTCACCATCAGCAGGCGTTGAGCGGAACGGCTTTAATGCTCTGGCGGAATACGACAAGTCAGAGAATGGTGGAAATGGTGACGGCGCGATTGACAACCAGGATGCGACCTTTGCCAGTCTACGACTATGGCAAGATGCAAATCACAGCGGCACGTCGGAACCAAGTGAGGTGTATAAGTTGGTTGCTCTGAACGTCAAATCAATCTCTCGCGATTACCGCGAAGCGCGCCGCCGCGACCGTTATGGAAACGTATTCCGGTATCGTGCCAAGGTTGAAAACGCCAAACATTCGAAGGTCGGGCGCTGGGCGTGGGATATCTTCTTACTAAATCACTAGCTTATTTGCCGACCTTTGAGGGCTACGACCGAAGGATCGAGGGATCTTGATGAGTTTGAGTTGCCGATCGGGTTTGTCATCCGGTCGCGGTCGTTGCACGTGTTGTAACTCGCTCCGAATCTGCATCCAGATTTCAAAATACCGCCAGGCGGCCGGCGCGTTCGGCTCCTGATGATGATCGGGTTTTAGAATTAAGTCGCCGGTCGAGAGCAGGACTCTCTTTACTTCCGGATTCTGTTTCACTTTTTCCCGCATCGCCGCGACTATCAGCTTGTAATGCTCGCCGGGTACGGTCGGCTTGTATTCAAAATGCTTGCCTTCAAAGCTGACCCAGTTGATGCCCATCTTCTTCATGTTCGTTTCGCCCAGGTCGCCGGCACGTTTCGCTTCAAAGCTGACCATCTGGGCAACTTGTTCGCGCGTGTATTTCCACTCGAGACCGGGAAACTTCGCGCGCGGATCGTTCGGACGCTCAGGATATTTCATCATCTGCCAGAAGCCTTCCAAACTTGCATAGCGCTTCCCACGAAAGACGAAAGGCGTCGGCGCAAAGTTCGAAAGCAGGCCGAGTTCATGACGTTTTGAAAGGATCACTTCGCCGGGTCCGGCTTCCTGCGGCAGAATCTCCCAGCCCGGCTTGTTGGGATCGACGACGGGCGCGAACCAATGCGCGGGATAGCGTGGATCGCGAGGAACGTCTTGCGCGAAAGTCGCGGGGCCGACAAGCAAGGCAATGATCGCGGTCAGGAAAAGTAGGTGGTGACTAAATTTCATTGAAAGTTTTTTTGTAGCCCAGGCGTTTACGCCTGGGTAAGGAAACAACGGGCGCTATTAAAGCCCCATTAATGGGGCTTATTAGAACTACCGCCTTTCATTCCCAGGCGTAAACGCCTGGGCTACGGAAAAGTCATGGTCGTCCCCTAAATTCACGGTGTCAGAGTACCAACTTTAGTTGGGCTTTCCCTTGTCGGAGAAAACGCCCGACTAAAGTCGGTACTCTAAGGCCCTCACCAAAGTAGACTACCGCTTCAGTTTGCGTAGTAACCGGGCCGGGCTTTGGCCTGCAATTCGGGATGATTCGGAATCGAGATTTTCACAGTCCGCCACGAGCCGTCACGTTTGTCGTTCGTCGGTCTGTAACCAAGACTGTAGACCTTGCCCAAATCCGCGATTACCTGGCCGTAGACATCATTGAGATCTTTGATCTTGCGCGCCTTGTAATAGAGCCCACCGCTTTCATCCGCGAGCAGTGTCAGAGTGTTGCGAGCATTCGCATACGTCCGGTGCGACGCAAAATTATCGCTCTCGGTATCGAGGTAAATCGGAATGATCATCGCGTCGTTTTGTCGCACCGCCTCGAGTAAGTCAGCAAAGCTGATCTCTGAGCCGGCGTTGGATCCCGACAAAGCGTTGTCAGCCCCATCGGTCATGAAGACGACGGCCCGGCGGCGGCTGAGGGTCTTTGGCCCAACGACTTTGTCCAGGGTGAACTTTAACGCGTCCCAAACTCTCGAGCTGCCCGCGCCCAGGATGTACGCAGTGCTTTCAATAAGTTTCTTTCGGTCTTCCGTCAGCGGTGAAATAACCGTGGGGTAGTCAGAAAAAGTGACTATCGCAATTCTGTCAGACGGGCGCGCAGCTTCGATGAATCGCATGCTGCTCTGCTGAATCAAGTCACGCTTGTCGGCGGTCGATCCGGAAAGATCCAGCAACAGAACCAAATCAAACGGGATGTCAGTGGCGGCAAAGAAATCTATGGTCTCCGGGCGTCCGTCTTCCGCGATCGTAAAGTCAGCTTTTTCGAGCGTGCTGACTTGCGTTCTGAGTTTGTTACTGTAAACGCTCACATTCAGATTCACCAGATTGGTATCAACGCGAACGACTTCAACCTCTTCGGCGGACGCGTCAACCAATTCACTGGTCGCGGCGTTTACGGATTTTCGCGCGCGCTCAGAAAATTCATTACTCAGCGCGCCGGTGGCCTTGATTAAGGGCAGTCGATAGATGCGCTCCAGATCTCTAAGCGCATCGGCGAGTGGGCCCAGCCCGTACTGTTTGCGCCGGGCGTCCACCAGCGCTTCGGCTTCAATGGGATAGAGAACCAGAAATCCATTCTTGATCGTGGCCTGGGTGCCGAACAGTTGTTTTGAGCCGGTCTTCAGTCGCAGCAGATCGATGAACGCCGCCAGATTTGGTTTCTCGATTTCACCCTGCTTCGTGGCGGCGATGATCACGGGCAACAACTTGACCTGAGTTGCAAACGGGCTGCTGTCGCGCAGTAAAGAGAAAGCGGCGTCAACTGCGTCCTGGCCCACCAGAGCTTTCGTCGGCCACCCGGCAGTTTTCATGATCTTACAAAGCTCGGCGGCGTTTTTTCGCCTGACGTCCCGCAGTCTCTTGATCAGTTCTTCCGACTTTTTATTGTCCGCGACGTCGTTGGCCAGGCGCTGGTCGCTTTTAATTTTGAGTTTGATTAATTGTTCGCTTAACTTCAGGTCGAAACTTACCTGCTGTTGGGCATTCGCCCGCGCCAGCATGATTTTGATTTCATCCGCGCTTAAGCATTCGGTCTGCGCGGCCACGACGCCGCAGGGCAACATCGCAATAGCGATGAGCGACAGCCTGAAGAGCGATTTGATGGATCTACTCATCGAGTGGGCCTGACTAACGTAACGCAAACTGTTAGTTTGCGAGTAGTGGCCAGATCTGAATGAATTGAAAACCGCGAAGCGGTTTCAACCTCCAGCCCAACGTTGCCGAAGGCTACGTTGGGTAAGGATTCTCTGACCGCAACCCTGTCAGGGTTGCGGCTCCGTTATCAACTAGATTCCCAAGGTAGCCGAAGCCGGCAACCCTGGGCTTTGTTCCAATAACCGCTTCGCGGTAGCTCTAGTTTTGGAGTTCCGCCCTCAGGAGTCTGTCGGAAAAACCGCGTAGCGGTGAAATGTTTATAGAAAGGCAGGACCAATTGACTTATTAGCTCCTTTAGGAGCGCAATCAATCGTCTTTCGCCCTAAAATGGGCTCTACGAAATCAATGGGGGCTTGAGCTTTCTATAACATTACATCCCTACGGGATTTCCCGACAGACTCCTTCAGACACGATCACACATGAAGTCAACGCCGCATAAATGCGGAACTCCGAACTAACTGTTAGAGCTTAGATGCGCGACTGGTTCGCGTAGTCACGCGCGTCTGCGGCTTCAGGTTGGTGACGAAGAGTTTCAGGATCCGTTTGTACTCATCGGCCCAACTCTCTTCGCGTTCAAAGCCGTGATCTTCGACCGGGTACGGCGCGACCTCCCAATTCTCTTTACGCAGCTCGATCAACTTTTCGACCAGCCGCACCGTGTCCTGAAAATTCACGTTCACGTCCACCATGCCGTGGCAAATTAACAGCGCACCCTTCAAGCCGTTCGCGAAATAGATCGGCGAACTCTTCTTGTAAGCTTCGGTGTCGCCTTGCGGCAGGTTCAGAATGTTTGAAGTGTAGCCGTTGTTGTAGTGCGCCCAGTCGGTCACCGGCCGCAACGCTGCGCCCGCCGCAAACACATCCGGCTCAGTAAACATCGCCATCAAAGTAATGAAGCCGCCATAGCTGCCGCCATAAAGTCCGATGCGCTTCGGATCGACGCCATGCTCCTTCACGAGATAATTCACCGCGTCCACGTGATCGGTCAGGTCCTTGCCGCCCATGTGCCGGTAGATTCCCGTCCGCCAGTCGCGGCCGTAACCGGCGCTGCCGCGATAATCAATATCCAGCACGACGAACCCACTCTCCATCAACAAGTGATGAAACATGTATTCGCGATAGTAAGAACTCCACCAACGGTGAACATTCTGGAGATAGCCCGCGCCGTGAACGAAGAGCACGGCCGGGCCGCCGCCTTTGTAATTCGCAGGCATGTAGATCCGGCCCCAGACAGTCGCGCCGTCGCGCGCCTTGAAACTTACCAAACGCGGATCGATCCAGTCGTTGGTGAAGAACTCCGGAATCGGCGAAGTCGTGACCGGCTTGATCGATGCCGATTCCTTTTCACCCATCGGCTGGTTCTGAAACAGATAGAGTTCAGGCGGCTTGTTGCTGTACGAACGCACGTCGGCAAGCATTGATTCATCAGGAGAAATATCGACTTGATTAAGACCGGGCAAGCCGGTGATTTGGGTGCGCGCGCCGCCGGTCGTCGCCATCGAAAAAAGATGACGCTGGAAGGGACCGCCCTCGCTCGAAGTGAAATAGAATTTCGTTTTGTCTTTTGACAGACGCACATCAGAGACTTCAAATTGCCCGGAGGTTAATTGCGTGGGCTCGCCGCCAGTAATGCTCACCGAATAAAGGTGCGCATAGCCGTCGCGTTCGGACTCAAAGTAGACGGAAGCGTTGTCCGGCAACCAGCCCAAAGTGTTCGCGCCCGGACCATCGACCCATGCGTCGTCATGAATGCTTGCGAGCGCTTTGGTTTTGCCCGTAGCCGGATCCAGCAGCATCACCCAACGGTCTTTGTTGTCGGCGGCGCGGGCCATCAGCACCGCATTCTTTCCATCTTCCGACCAATTAAGTTGCGACAATTGCACGTCGCGGTCTTTGGGCGCGGCCGTCGCCTTTGTTTGCGACTCGCCGGCTGTTTTTGTTTCGCCGCGCTCGCGCTGGGCCTGCTCAGTCGTGTTCATTTCCGTGCGTTGGGTGGCCGGGTTCGCCGGCAATTTCTGACCGTGATCGACGTTCTTCGTATCGCCGGTCTCCACATCGATGACCACCAGTCTGCTCCGATTCTGCACGTCGCCAACTTTCGAACGGCCGGGAATGTCTTCGGTGTAACCTGACTCGGTTACATAGTTCGGTACGATGGTGTTCTTCGCGCCAGTGCCCGGTTCCGTGATGGTTGCAATCACGCGCTTTCCATCTGGTGACAGATTGAGATTCACCGCATTCTGTCCGGTAGGGAGACTAAGCGGTTTGCGCTTCTCGCGTTCTTTGCGTCGCTTCTCCTGCTCTTCACGTTGCTCAGCGCGTTCGCGCACCGCGTCGAGCAGCGCCCGTTCCTCTTTCTTCAAATATTCCTGGCTGTCGGTGCCTCTGGGCGTGGCACTCGGCGTTGCTCCACCACCGCCCGTGCGAATGTCGGTGAGTTGCTCAAACGAGCCGCCATCCAACGCCATCACATAGAGATTACTCAGTCGCGTGAAGTAAATGCGTTTCTGATCGAAGGTGAAGTGGGGATTTGTCTCGGCATCGACTGTGCGCGTGATCTGCCGGCGCGCGCCTTTCGCATGATCGTAGATAAAGATGTCGCCTTCGTCGGTGAAGACAGTCATCGACTTGTCCTTCGACAGTTCACCATTGGCCGGTGGCGCCAACTTCGCCTCGTCTTCAGACAAACGACGCAAGCCCGTGCCGTCGCGATTGATGACGTACAAACTCATCTCTTTCAGGCGCGGCTCGTCAGCCTGCTTCCAGCGAAAGTAAATACGCTGGCTGTCCTGCGACCAGTAAACGCCCGTGGGCGGATAACCAACCAGCCGCGGTCCGCGCATGATGCTATCGACCGTCAACTCAAATGGTTTGGCGGGCGGCGTTGGTTTTTGCGCGAGGGCGAGTTGCGGCGTGTAGATTGAGATTACGCAAAGAGCAACCACGATTAGTTTGGAAAAATTTGTCTTCATAGTTTTTCGGTTGTTTTGGAGTGCGCCGGCAGAGTCCCGATTAATCGGGACGGCGACGGCGCTCTGGATGAGTTCTTTGTGTGCGCTTCAGAATGATCCAAAGCGCCGTCGTCGCTTCGCTCTGCCGGCGCACTCAAAATTCGGTTTTGAAATACGGGATGATCAGTTGGCATCAAACGTACTGCCGCAAAAAAGCTCCAAGTGGCTTGGCGTTGGTTGTTGTAATCAGAAAATCCTCAGGCCTCGGAAGACATAATACCCTTGCTCAATGGCTTCGAAATGTGGGCACAAGTCTTGCTCATCACTCCGAAACATGATGCTCGCCTGCGAGTGAGCCATTCTATATGAAGGAGTGTGAGAGATGAAGAGAACCGGATTGAATCGAGTGCTGATGCTTTTTGCGGTGTTGGTATCGGCGAACGCGTTTGCCTCAGCCCAAACCAGCGACCAAACAATTAACGTCAGAGTCATCCCGTCCACCACGGTTGAAGAAAAGGTAGCGAATGAGCTGAAGGAAAAAGATCTTCGCAAAGCCGCGGAGGAAAAACGGGCCGCCGAAGAAGCCGCGAGAATTGCCGAGACAAGTCCGAAGGCGTTGCTGAGTCGCGCGCGGATACTCTACATCTCTTCAAACACCGAGTACTTCGAAGCCGTGCAATTACAGAATGCGTTGCGCAAACGAAGCGAAGTTGATGCGTGGCAGCTCGCCATGGTCGATGGCTGGGACAAGCGTAACGTGGCCGACATTTTGATCGAAATTGACCGGCCGCTGTTTACGTTCACCTTCACCTATCAGATCACGAGTCGCGACAAGGGCATTCTGCTGGCCGCCGGCAAAGTCAATGCCTTTGACGGCAATGCGGCTGCGCCGATGCTGGCTGAGCGGATTGTGGACGAGATGAGAAAAGCGCGAGGAGAAACGAAGCCGAAAAAATAGTGAATTTGGAGTGCGCCGGCAGAGCGAAGCGGCGACGGCGCTTTGGATGAGTTCAGCGTTTACGCGGCCGGGACTGTATGCAACGTGCCGCCTGAACGCGGAACTCAAAACAATCCAAAGCGCCGTCGCCGCTTCGCTCTGCCGGCGCACTCCAAAAACCCTTACTCATACCGGAGCGCTTCAATCGGATTCAACCGGGCCGCCTTCCACGCCGGCCACAATCCAAAGACTACGCCCAAGCCGACCGAAACGATGAAGCCGACCACCGGCGCCCAAACCGGAATGTAGGTTGGCATGATCGTCTTGATCAAAAGGGCGATGCCCGAGCCCACCAGAATTCCCAACATGCCGCCGAGACCCGTGAGCGTGGCTGCTTCGATTAGAAATTGCACGATGATGTCACGCTTGCGCGCGCCGATCGCTTTGCGGACGCCAATCTCGCGCGTGCGCTCAGTCACAGACACGAGCATGATATTCATCACGCCGATGCCCCCGATCAGAAGGCCGACGCTGGAAATCGCGACCATCAAAGCGAACACGCCGCCGGTGATCGCCTGGAACTGGGTGATGATTTGATCGGAAGTTGAGATGCCGAAATTATCCGGCGCGCCGAAAGCCACTCGGCGCCGTCGTCGCAAAAGATCGCGAACCTCTTCCACCGCTTCGTTCAATTTGCCGGGCTGCGCCGTCGCCATGACAAAATTATCGTCGACGTCGGGATAAAGTTTTCGCAAAGTCAGGTAAGGCATGTAGACAGCTTTGTTTTCGTTGTTCGGATCTTCAGCGCCTACGAGAAAAACGTCACGCTCGGCCAGTACTCCGACCACGCGATACGAGCGCCCATTGATCGTTATGTCCTGCTCGACGGCGTTCGAGAAAGGAAACAGAGTGTTCGCGACGTCGCGCCCAATCACCACGACACTCGCATGCCGTGCATTCTCTTCTTCAGTGAAATGGCGGCCTTCCGCGACGTTGGTGACGCCCATCTTGAAATATGAAGGCAAGGTTCCCTGCACGGCGGCATTCGACATTTCGATCGACTGATAGCGCACGTTGATGCGTTCAGTGAACGGGCCGCCGAAGAAATCGATCGGCGACATGAAAGCAGTCGAATAGGTTACCGACGGACACTCTGCCTGAATCGCCACAGTGTCTTCGTAGGAGAGCGGCTTGCGCATTCGCTCTTCCTGGGTGGGATTGAAATTGAAACCAGGATCGAAACGATAAATGTAAATCGAATTGGTGCCGAACGATTCGATCTCTTTCGAAACGCGCGTGTCGATGCCGGAGACGAAAGCCGCGATGACAATCACCGTCATGGTGCCGATCACCACGCCCAGCACGGTCAGCAGCGAACGCAGCTTGTGCTGGCGCAAAGTATCGAGCGCCATCCAGAGGTTTTCGAAGATGTCGGAGTGGAGGAGCTTCATTTATGAACGGCGTTAGAGTACCGACTTTAGTCGGCTTTCTCTCAAAGGAAAGAACCCAACTAAAGTTGGTACTCTGACAACTGCTTTTCATTTTTCAATTTGCAATTTAAGTTTCCGCGCGAAGCGCTTCAATCGGATCCAAACGCGCCGCGCGCCATGCCGGGTACACACCCGAAACCAGGCCGACGCTGCCCGACACCACAATCGCCGCCGTCACCGCCAGCCAGGGCAGGGCAGTCGGCACTGAGGTGGTTACCGCCACGAGTTTTGCCAGCATCCAGGCGATGGTGATGCCAATTGCGCCGCCGAATAACGACAACATCGTGGACTCGGCCAGAAACTGTTTCAGAATGTCTCCGCGTCGCGCCCCGATGCTCTTGCGCAATCCAATCTCCTTGGTGCGCTCAGTCACGCTCACCAGCATGATGTTCATAATCACGATGCCGCCGACGACCAGCGAAATCGAAGTGACGCCAATCGCCGCCACCTGAATCGTGCCGAAGATTTTGTCCCGCAGCTCGTTGATCGCGCTCGGGGTGATGATGCCAAAGTTGTCTTTTTCGTTTGGCCCCAGCCGCCGGCGCGTGCGCATCAGCACGCGTGCTTCATCGATCGCATCCTGATAAGTTTCGGCGCTGGTCGAAATGACGCTCACGTTAAGCGAGCGGCGCGAACCGTAATGAGCGAGAAAGGTCGAAAGCGGCACGGCCACATACTTGTCGCGCGATTGACCAAAAACCGAGCCCAGCGGTTTGCCGACGCCAATTACCTGAAAGGCGCGGCCGTCGATATGAATCGTCTGGCCCAACGGATCGATTCGCTCAAACAATTTTTCGGCAATGTCCGCGCCGATGAAGCAGACGCTGCGGCGCGTGTCGTCCTCGCCCTTGCTGAAATAGCGGCCTGCGACAGCCTGCAATCGATCGATGTCGGCGATATTCGCGGTGGTGGCGTTGATGAGCGTGCGCGACAAATTCGTGGTGCCGAATTTCACTTCGCCGAGAGTGCCCGCCTTCGCGCCCACCTCGCGAATGACGCCGCCACGCGCGCGCAAGGCGGCGACGTCTTCGAGCGTGATGTCCTTATTTCGCCGCCGCGCGGCGTTGAGCGCTTCCACGCTCGAAAAATCTTCGATTGAGAATTTGCGCACCGCGAAAGCGTTCGTGCCGATGTTGGCGATCTTCTCATCGACATAGGCGTTGAAGCCTTCGACCAGCGAGACCACGACGATCACGGTGGCGACGCCGAAAATGACTCCGAGCAACGTCAAAAACGAACGGAGTTTATGACCAAGGATGGCCGAAATCGCCAATTTGAGAGCTTCCAGGAAAGGCATGGCCGTACTCGAGAGTTTTTGAAAGACTCTATGCCAATTCTACGCAGGAAGGGGATTGAAGTTTCAAAGTTGCCGGCGAGGAAGGTTTGCGCCGTCCGATCGACCGTTATTACTTCCAATTGCGAACGTTTTCGCAGCCAATGCTTCGGGCGCTCGGCGACGCTTCCCAAAACGATCCATCCGCATATTTAACGCAATCAATCGTAATCCCCTCTTCGAAAGGTGAGCTCTTGCCGTTCAGCACATCGGCGTTGACGACCTTGGGCGGCGAAGACAAACGTTTGAACTGAAGCGTCTTTTTTTCGTTGGGGCCAATCTTGACCGAGCTGATGTTTGCGTGCCGCTTTAACTCGTTATGCGTAACCGGATCTCTAAACACGTAATTCCAAAGCATCGCTTTGATCGGTCTCTTATCGCGGTTGATAACGGTCGCTGAATAAACATACCAGTTCCGAATTGTAGCTTTTTGTGGCATTACCGGCGTCGGATCAACTGGATCCAAAGGCCGGTTATCATTGCGTGAGCTCGTCTGGCTGTTCGGGGTGGGTGAAGAAGGGTTTGAACTCACCACAAGTTGCACCAATTGCATGAAACAATTTCTATCGCCGGAGGCCCGGCGGAGTTTGTCGCTTGCTGTGAAAGCGAAGTACCGCAAGCAAACAAACTCACGCCGAGCAGAAATAGCCGGGCTACTCGCATGGGGATTCGTTTCGATCAGGTGAACGCCGGACTAGAGCTTGCCGGCCTTCATATCCGCCACGCGCTTCTCAAACGCTGCGGTGTTGGCTTTGTCGGCTTTACCTTTCGCAATCGCCGCGTCACCTACGGTGATCGCCTCTTCTTTCTTGCCGGCCGCCCAAAGAATGTTCGCCTTGGTTGCGAGATTTCGGAACGTCTCTTTCACTTTGATCGACTGGTCGACGAACTTCAAAGCCTCAACATAGTTCTTGTCGGCGTTATAAGTTTGGGCCACTTGCAGCGGCAGAACTTCGTTCGTCGGATTGGCCGCGATAAGCGCATCGGCCTTCGCGCGCCAAAGCGCCTTCACGTCCTTGATCTCTACGGTAAAAGGAACGCGAAGCTTTTCCCAGCGAAGGTTAACCTGCGCGCTGTTGTCGGTTACCGGATCAAAGCTGTACATCAGCCATTCCTGGTTATCGCTCACCGACTGCGGCACCGCCTTGACGCGCAGAGCATCTTTTTTCTCGTCATAGGTAAAGCTGCCCCACTCGGTGGCGTTGTTGAAGATGATGGTCCACTCTGCCTTGCCTGGGATGGTGTGCAGGCTGTAAGTGCCGGCCTTGAGCGGTTGACCATTGATCATGACGTCGTCGGTGACCGTGAATATCGTCGCTTCATTCGCGCCGGCGCGCCAGACGTGATTGTAAGGAACGATGGGTTCGCCGGCTTTGCGGTCATTCTGATTATCGAGCGTCGCTTCGCCTTTGGCGCGCGACTCCATCGTTGCGGGGGCCTCGGCGAAAATCGTGCGGCCCTTCACGGGCGGGCGGCTGTAAGTGATGGTGATGTCGGTGACGCCGACGGTCTGCATCACGCTGGCCTTCTGGCTCGGGCGCAGCGGTTTGATTGCCAGAGGCGCCTGCGCGGACACGTAGGTCGCGGCGCCGGCAACGGCAATTAGAACGGCACAACTGAAAAGAGAGAATCGTTTGAGCGAAATCATGGTGGCACTCCTTGGTTCTTAGAATTTGGCGCGCATTATGTAACGCGCCGGACGTTGACGGCAAGATGGGAACAGTCGATCGGCGGAAGAGTTTACAACTTTTTACAAAAAGGGATGGAAGGCTGTCTCAATGGATCCCTCGCGATATTCTAGTTTACACGCGGGCGCGTTCTTCCGTTTTAGTTTTAGGAAACAAGATGACCCAGGCACCGAGTCAGGCGTTAAAGAAAGGAAACTAAGCAAATGAAGAACGTACTCAAGTTCCGGCGCAAGACCTCTTTCAAATTTGCTGCCCCTCGGGCTAAGGAAGCGCCCGAGGGAGTGGTCCTGCTCAGTGGTCTCGTGCTCACCGTTTGGCTGCCCACGATCTTGTGGTGCTCAGCTCTCAACGAAATCGTGCCGCTCACTTTGATCGCCGTGGCCGAACTGATCGGCGGAATGGCTGGATTAGGACTCTATACAAATCCGCCGCTCGACCCGCCACGTTGCGTGCCGTTTACAAACGCTTCCGGCGTGCCGACGGATCGAACCCATCCGAAGCTGCCAAAAGCAGCTTAGCCATGACATCCCCACCAGGAAGTCGTAATGGATTCGATCTTAAGACGCGTCGCGGGAAAGAGACGCCGCGCTGATGCATCTCAGCACGGGCGTTTCTTTCAGGCGAAGGGCAAGCAAACTTGCTTCTGCCCTTCGCCTGTTATCCCGAGCGTGGTCGCCAAACTGGCGTCCGCAAACGCGTCAAGCTTCTTGATCGTTACGGCCTCGAAGCTCTATATCAGGCACTAGATCCTGTCTGTTTCGATCGGCGGCCAGACGCCGCCGTCGACCGGTCTCGCGAAGGCGAATGATCGCCAGATACATTTCGCGACAGTACTTGCAATCGAGAAAATGATTCTCTACTGCTTCCGATTTTTCGTCGTCCAAAAGATCGGCGATGTAGTCGGGAGCCTGTGATCCGAGCGCGGGCGAAGTACATGAAACACGTCGCCGCTGTTTCGTATGATGCGTAGAATTGTTCTGAAAGTTTTTCATGGCCAACCTCCTCGGTCGGCCGCAAGCCAGAAAGATGAACTTTGGGATCCGCTTTCCGCTAACCACGCTGCTTCGTTACTTTCCTATGAGCGTGACTCTTCGCTTCTTCAGCGTCTGCCGTCGACTTACTGGTCCATTTGGCGCGGCGGTGCGCGCGCGCGTTTGGCTTACGTTTCGGTTCAGTAACCTTATTCTTTACGGCCTCTGGGAACACGGAACTCGCCAGCTCTCTTAGCCACAGCGCAATGCTTGCATGAGAGACCTTGAGACCCGTGAGGGTCATTTCCTCTGCCGCCTCGCGCGTGGAATAGCCCTCCCGAATATGAAGCGTCATTGCAATTCGCCTTTTTTCGGGCATGTCGGCGATTCCTTCTCGGAGTCTTCTCTTTCTATCTCTCAACTCAAACTCGTCTTCGAGGTCAAACTCCGAGTAGCTGTCCCAATCCTCGATACTCTTCGCCTTAGATTGGAACTCCAATCCCCTTCGACTATCAAAGAACGTGTAACGTGTTACGGTACGCAGCCAACTAAAGAAGTTGCCATAAGGCCGTCGCCACTTCGGCTTAAATTGTGACAATGCTGAGCACAACTTAAAGGAAACTTCGTTGTAAAGATCATCGGCATCCCATTCATTACCAGTGAGCAAACGACAAAGAGTCTTGAGCCGCCGCCTGAAAACTGGATGTTCCAACAGTTCATCAACTGGCCCGCGGCCCTTTAAGACTCTTCGCAACGTCCTGGAGAATTCTTTGCTTTCCGTTCGGTCGTTGCTGGTTTGCGATTTCTTCCTTTCCATGACGTGCCTCCCCCGGTGCTTTCGACCGGGCCCCTAAATCCGAAGACAGCCTCGTACCCATCGCGCTTTTTGGTGAGAAATCTATCGTTAAATGGAAAACTAAAGAAAAAGCCGGAGAGCTCAATGATCGAGCGACGGCTAAATATGGTCAGACTATTGGACTCCGCCAGTAAGTTCATTGTTCCTGGGATCTTTGTTCCCAGGATCGTGAACCCCACTGGCGGGAAATAGGGTTGGTTCTTGACGTTCCTCATTATCTTTTCTCCTCTGGTGGTCAATTCAAATTTGCATTTAAGCCGGGGCGGACGCAGAGCGTGCCCGCCTTCAGCAACAGAAACGCAGTTTCCCGCCGCAGTGGAAAGAAATCTTTTCAGAAAAGTTTTTACAGATCTGTTTGCACTTGCGTTTGGGTAGGTGAAAGGCAATTGAGGAAGCCGCAGGACGGCGGGAATTCCCGATTGCTACGCTGAAACCGGCAGCAGTAATCGCCTGGACGAACAATTCACGAGCTGCTGTCAAAAATTTGAGGTGCTAAAACAATGACGAAGGAGAATAAAGAAATGAAATCGCGGTTTACTTATGGAATGTTTGCCGGCTTCGCGCTGGCTTGTCTGTTTTTCTTCTTCTTCCTGTTCTTCTTCCCGAATGTTTTCAGGAACCTGGCAGCGAAGAATTCACCGAACTATTATCCGGTAGCAGCGGTGCCGTCACCTGTTGGCTACGCCAATGAGTACGTAGCCTACGGCCCGCAGGCGCCTGCGGCTTACTACGACGATGAGTACGTAGCCTACAACCCGCAAGTCGCTCCCGCCGAACAACCGTACACTCCGTACGACTACGCCGGAACGCCGGGCTACAGCAATCCGCCCAGCAAGGACTATCCGGCGCGGGGCAACGCGTGGTCTGGCAACGTACCATCGGCGCCACAGCAACCTGCGTCTCCGAAGCTGATTGCGTATGGTCCGCCCTATGAACCGGGATATGACGTTCCGCCTCAACCTGATTGGTATCGCGGATAGGTCAGACTTATCGGTCGATTCAAAATACCGCGCCGGCATTAGATGATGTCGGCGCGGCCATTTTTTGGGAAAAGAGGCAGAAAATAAGCAATCAAATCCTGGCTACCGCACTCACGGTATTTGTTTAAGGTCCTTAGCGCTGAAGTAGTACAGAAACTAGAAATATGGCAATCTTGCGCTGAACGCCGCCTGACGTTTCATTTCGCACGTTTCGGGTTGTGCGAGATTTCGCAGACATTCTCCATGAATCTGCCGAACACTAGAGTTTGAGGCTCTTGAATGCAAAGCACCGACATTACTATTGGTCCTAATGTCGGCATCCTGGCTGTCTTGAATCTTTAGGCGCAGCCCAGGGAGTACTCCTTGCCTTAGCCCTGTTAACCACGAAGGCCGGGCGCCAGACCGCGAATCGGTTGATGGCCGCCCTGACCCTGACGATTTCGATCGCGGTCAGTGGCGCGGTGCTGCTGACGACGAACTATGTTTTTGCCTGGCCGCATTTAAGCAGACTCCACCAGCCGTTTGTGTTTCTGGCGGCGCCGCTTTTGTTTCTCTACATCCGCGAACTGACAGCGCGCGAGCCGAGGTTCGAGCGGAAGGACTTTCTCCACTTCATTCCATTCGTGGCTTGCCTCGTCTATTTGCTTCCTTACTATCTGCAAAGCGCGTCACAGAAAATTGAGATCCTGGTGGCGGAGTACGTTCAGCAATCGTTTGGCGCGTGGTACTACATTCGCTCGGCGCTGCTGATCACTCAGGTGCTGGTGTATTTGATCCTGGTCGTTTTGATCATCATTCAGTATTCGCGAAACGCCAGGGCGCGAGACTCAGCCAGTGACCGGGCGGTGCTATTCGAGATCCGGTTTTTTGTGATTGCCGCGGCGGTGCTTTGGATCGCGGTTGTGCTTCGGTATGCGATCGCCACCATGCCCAATCTGCTGGTTCCGTTGGGTGCGTCGCTGCTTATCTATGCGATGGGTTATTTGAAATTAAGAAGGCCCGAAACTCAGACCGTTGTTAAGGACGAGCCGGCGGGCAGGAAATATGAGAAATCAACGCTGACAACCGAAAGATCTGAAAGATATCTCGACAAGCTAGTTAACCTCATGGAAAAGGAGAAGCCTTTCATCGACGGCGACCTCACCGTTCAGAAGCTGGCAGAGAGATTATCCATTCCAGCAAACCATCTCTCGCAGACAATCAATGAGCGATTGGGGCAGACCTTTTCGGACTTCATCAATTCCTACCGCGTCGAGGCGGCCAAAAAGAAACTACTCGACCCGGCTTCCAGCCATTTATCCATTCTCGGTATTGCGGAGGCGGTCGGCTTCAATTCGAAATCTTCCTTCAATTCTGTTTTCAAGAAGCATACCAATATGACGCCATCCGAATTCAGGCAAGCCAACAATGGCAGTACGGCGAGCCCTTAGCTCTAGGCCTTCTAAACAATCAATCCTGACCTTGGGACACAGTCAGTACCGGGAGCGGTAGCGACCGGGTTAATGCGGTAGCGGAACGACCAGACCGTGGACCGTTACCCGGTCGCTACCGCTCCCGGTACTGACCTCATCACCCAACTAATGACTCGACTCCTGATTGAAGCGTCCAGAATTACGAATCTGGCCGTCCAGTTCCGCATAACTGGACGATTTCTCCGCAAGAATCCCGTCTTAATCATCGAGTCGCACGATCGTCTTGTTCACAATTTCTCCCTGTCCAGGGCGGGCCGTCAGTGACTCAAATCTATTCATCACGGGAGAAAGCTTCAATGTCAAAACTACTAATCGCAACTTTCCTGATCGTCTCCGGCGCTTCGGTCTTAAGAGCGCAGACCCCGGCCGAGCAACCGAGGAATGAATTCTTCGCGGGATATTCGTTTCACAGCGCGGACATCAATACGTTGACCATCGATCCGCGTCGCACTCAGCAGAACGGAGTCAACCTGGAGTACACCAGAAGGCTCACCAGACACATAGGCCTTACGGGTGATGCCTCAGCGCACTTTCACAGAGAAACGCGCAGCACCGGCGCCGGCACCTTCAGCAGCCAGCGTGACCAATATTTCCTGCTCGGCGGAATACAAATAAGGCCCGGTAAAGACGAACGAATGCGGCCGTTCGCCCATGCTTTATTCGGGGCGTCGCTTTTCAGAGGGTTTACTTCTGACCTTCGACCGTCGGGCAACGTGTACACGTTTGACGATGCAACTTCGTTCGCCATGGCGTTGGGCGGCGGGCTGGATCTTCGCGTCAGCAAGAGAATTGACGTGCGACTGATTCAGTTTGATTACACGCCGACGTTTTTCGGTTCCGGCCGGCAGAATAATTTTCGGATCTCTACCGGCATTGTCTTTAAGCGGTGAACGGCGTTACGCGAGCCAACCGCGACAAAGCCTCTCCCCGTGTCTTGGTTTGGCTTTGCGCATCTTTCCGCCTTCGCGCCTTTGCGTGAGATTACTTTTTTACGAACAGCAGTTTTCACGCAAAGGCGCAAAGGCGCAAAGAAAAACGCAAAGTAAGACACTACTTTCTCCCCTGACTTCAACCACAGAAAGTGATCGCCATGAAAAAATCTATGCTCATTCTGCTTTTTTCGCTGGTTACGATTTCGGCGCAGGTCCCATCTCCCTCAACACGTCCCCGCCGCGTTCTCGAAGCGACGCCGGTTGCTTCGCCGTCACCTTCACCGCCGGAAACATCCAAGCTTGGTGAAGCCGCGCAAGTACTGGATGTTGTCCGCATTGAGACAAACCTGGTGACGGTCCCGGTGAGTGTCGTCGATCGCGATGGCCGCTACATCTCCGATTTGCAGAAAGAAGATTTTCATCTCGCGGAAGACGGTATCGATCAGGAGATTGCCTACTTCAGTACCGTCGAAAAGCCCTTCACGGTGGTCCTGATGATCGACACCAGCGCTTCCACCTGGTCAAAGCTCGGCCAGATAAGAGACGCCGCCGAGGTCTTTGTAGATCAGTTAAGACCTGACGATCAGGTCATGGTCGTTTCATTCGGTATGGGAGTGAAGGTTCAATGTGAACCTACGAGTGACACGCAGAAAATCCGGAAGGCCATCAAGGCCATTGGCAAAGGTCTCAGCACCCATCTATACGACGCGATGGATAACGTGATGAAGAAACATCTCGGCCGCATTCACGGACGAAAAGCATTGGTGCTCTTTACAGACGGTGTTGACGCTACCAGCAACCATGCGACTTACGAGAGCACTGTGAAAATCGCCGAAGAACTCGACGCTCTGATCTATCCCATCCTCTACGACACGTATGATCCATCTATTGATACCGGTGGTTCGCCGGCGCCGCAGTCAAATTCCGGTGTGCTCTCGATTCTTAAAAAGCTGCCTATACCTCTGCCGATACCGACGATTGGCGGTGGCGGAAGCAGTGGCGGTGGTGGCGCAGGCTCGAGCCGCGCAGACTATGATCGCGGCGAACGCTACTTGCACGAACTCGCCGATCTGACCGGAGGACGAGTCTACGAAGCGAGCAAGGACTTGCGGTATTTGCGAGACGCCTTCAGCAAAATTGCCGACGAGTTGGGACGACAGTACAGCATCGGCTACTACCCCATGAGAAAGGGCGAACGCGGCGAGCGGCGGCAGATCAAAGTGCGCGTGAGCCGCCCCGATGTGGCCGTGAGGGCCCGCGACAAGTACGTTTACAAAGGCCCGGCAGAAACGGGTCCGAAGACAGCGATCACGGAAGAGAACAAGCAGACGCAGTCTCCGCCGGTACTCCAGAAGAAACCTTTTGCCGGCGAAGTGAAAAATCCGCGGTGAGTTTCAGTTGAAACGAGAAGTGCGAGTTCTACTTTGATGAACAGCGTTAGAGTCCCGGCTTTAGTCGGCTAGTGGCACAGACTTCAGTTTGTGTAGCATTCATCGCCGCCCAATCACAGACTGAAGTCTGTGCCACAAAGAACCCAACTAAAGTTGGTACGCTGACACCGTGAATTTCTCGGACTTAGATGCCCCCCTGAATGATGAGCAGGATCATCGAGGCAGTTAGGCTCGGCGGACACTGCGTATCTCCAAAAGCCATAACGCTCGGACCCTGCGTACTTCCTGAAGCCATCGCGCCGGGGCCTTGCGTATCGCCCGGGGCCGGTGGCGTTTGTGTCTCTCCCGGAGCTGGAGCACCCGGCGTGTGTACCTCTCCGGCCAAAACCGGCATGGTGAAAGCGGCAAGCAACACGAGACCGAGGCAAAGTCTGCGGAAGTTTTTCATTTCTTTTTCTCCGTGTGAAGAATCGTGATCTTTCGGGACGAGCAAAGCCTATGTGCGTAGATCTGAAATGTCGACGACTTGATGACAGGCGAGTAGTGATGCATTTGCCTCCCTTTCCCTTTGGGAGGTCATACTTGACTCACTTTGAGGCGGTTCGAGATCCAGCTGCGGAGCAGCGATCAGAGCTAAGCCCAAGGCGAGGTTGCGAGCCTTGGGTGATGAGCAGTAGATTTTGGAGAGCCGCGAAGCGGCGACAGAGCGTGCCCAAGGAGGCGCACTGATTTCGGTGATCGCAGTCGCCCCTTCGGGGCCCACTCACTTTAGTTGGTTTCGTTCTCAAGGCTCGCCAAGCCTCGCCTTGAGCTTAGCTCTGATCGCTGCTCCGCAGCTGGTCTC
>UEXV01000029.1_pt1 | contig 44171 bp, 37 predicted proteins | sample 4301181 | NCBI WGS metagenome assembly UEXV01 (sample SAMEA4773175, study PRJEB27434) | metagenome | biome: 2259; feature: agricultural soil; material: soil | place: USA | collected 2014-09 | depth 0.25 m | reverse complement strand
ATCGGCACTTTCCTCCTTGCCGCCGGAATGTAAACCATGTGCCCGGTTTATTCTGTAAACGATGTTACCGGTTTGTACCAAGGACAAAACGCACCCTGAAGGGGTGCCAGCTCGAGCCAATCGACTTTGAGTCTCGCACCCTTTCACGGTGCTGATCATCAATTCCCTGGGTTCCCCGGTGGTTTCCGCTACGCTCCAACCACCGGCTACTATCTCGCAGCCCTTCGGGCTGCTTCTTGAGAGGTCATGAGAATCAGAGTTGTTTTGTCATTCGGATTGTTTGTCCTTGCGGCAACGGCCCACGCCGTCGCCCAGCCCGCGGACCAAACAATTCCCACCGGCTACAACAATCCCGTGATCGAAGGCATGGCGCCTGACCCGAGTGTCTGTCGCGCCGGCGACGATTATTATCTCGTCACCTCAACCTTTGAATACTTTCCCGGCGTGCCCGTCTATCACAGCAAGGATCTGATTCACTGGCGACTGATCAGCTACAGCCTTTCGCGCCCTTCACAACTGCCGCTCGTGCGCCTGACTCGCAACGGAGGAATTTGGGCGGCCACGATTCGTCATCACAACGGCACGTTCTATATGGTCACGACGAACAAGTCCGAAGGGCATGGGAACTTTTTTGTGCACACGAAAGATCCGGCGGGTGAATGGTCTGAGCCGGTGCTGCTCGATCAGGGTGGCATCGATCCGGACCTGTTCTTCGATGATGACGGCAAAGTCTATCTGACGACCGCGGGTTCATCAGGATGTGCCGCGCGCATCTGTCAATCAGAAATCGATATCAAGACGGGTAAACGGCTTTCTGAAATCAAACCGCTCTGGTCCGGAACCGGAGGCAGCAGTCCTGAAGGCCCGCATCTATACAAGCTGAAAGGCTTTTACTATTTGATGATTGCCGAAGGCGGCACCGAATACGGTCACGGCGAGACCATCGCGCGCAGCCGCGGTCCCCAGGGTCCGTTTGAAGCGTACGCGCGCAATCCGATCCTGACGCATCGCAATTTCAAACCGAGTCCGATTCAGGGCACGGGCCACGTGGATCTCATTCAAGCTCACGATGGGAGTTGGTGGGCGGTGTTTCTCGGTTTCCGTCCGGCCTCGCGTCTGGCGCATCACCTCGGCCGCGAAACATTTCTCGCTCCCGTCGCCTGGTCAGACGATGGCTGGCCGATCATTAACGGCAACGGGACGGTGACGCCGCGCATGAACGTCAAGACCCTGCCGCAACACGTCTGGCCCGCGACAGAAACGCGTGATGAATTCTCAAGTTCAAAACTGGGCTTGCCGTGGAACTTCGTCCGCAATCTCGAGCCTGCGCGCTGGTCGCTGACTGAAAAGCCGGGATGGCTCCGCCTGAAAGGATCGGCGGCGACGCTTCAAGATACAGAGACGCCGCCGGTTTTTGTCGGCCGCCGGCAACAGCACTTCGAAAGCGAGATATCAACGCAGCTCGACTTTCAACCGACTCGATCAGGAGAAGAGGCTGGTTTGGCTTTGCGCATGAACAATCGTCATCATTACGAATTCGGTGTGACGCAAGCGAACGGTCAACGCGTGGTTTATCTTCGCTACGTCATCGGCAGCATCCGCGCTGAAGCTGCCCAAAAACCGATCGGCGCCGGGCTGGTACGTTTGCAGATTCGTTCTTCGGCAGAAACTTATCGCTTTTCTTACGCGGTCGGTAACGAACCGCTGCAAGTCATCGGCGAAGTCGAGACCCGGTACCTGTCTTCGGAAGTTGCCGATGGTTTCACCGGCGTGTTCGTGGGAATGTTCGCGACCGGCCGCGGCCAGGACAGCACCGCGCCCGTCGACTTTGATTGGTTCGAGTACAAGCCGATAACGAAAGCGTTATCAGCCCGTGCTGCGCGAGCGTTATCCGCGAAGCGGTTTTGACACAAAGCCCAGGGTTGCCGCTTTGTGTTGAGTATCATGACATGAGTAACACCTGAGTGAGCTGCGAAGCAGCGCTCAGAGCTAAGCCCAGGGCGAGGCTTTGCGAGCCTTGGGACCACTGCAGCAAATCAGTCGAAGCCGCGAAGCGGCGACAGCTAATAATTGACGTTGGAAACAGTACTCTGTCGCTGCTCCGCAGCTTAATATGTTTTTCTGTACTTGACCCAGGGCTCGCAGACTCGCCCTGGGCTTGGCTCTGGTCGCCGCTCCGCGGCTTTCAGGAACCACCGAATCTTTCAAGATGAAATACCCGCTCATAATATTTATCTTGCTGATGCTTATGTCTTCAGTCGCACACGCGCAGCAACCAATCATGATTTATCTCGCTGGCGACTCAACCATGGCGCGCAAGCTTCCGGAGAAGCGGCCTGAGACCGGCTGGGGCGAAGCGCTTCAGCAATTTTTTGATGAGACCAAAGTGCGCATCGACAATCATGCACAGAATGGTCGCAGCACTCGAACCTTCATCGAAGAGAAACGCTGGCAGGCGATTGTCGACAGATTGAAAGCCGGCGACTACGTCTTCATTCAATTCGGCCACAACGACGCTTCGAAAGAAAAAGTCGATCAATACACGCCGCCGGCCGACTATCGGCGAAACTTGATCAGATTTGTCGGCGACGTGCGCGCAAAGAAAGCCATTCCGGTTTTGCTGACGCCGGTGATGCGTCGTCGATTCGACAAGGACGGCCAGTTTCAGGATAGCCACGGCGAATATCCTGCCATCGTGCGCGCTGTCGCCGCTGAGAATAAAGTTGCTTTGGTCGACATGCATCGCAAGAGCGAAATTGTGATCAAGCAGTATGGCGTTGAAGCTTCCCGGAAACTTTTTCTTCAATTGAAGCCGGACGAAAATCCCAACTATCCGAAAGGCATCGAGGACAACACGCACTTCTCGCCTCTGGGCGCGGGCATCATGGCGAGCCTCGCGGTCGATGGCATACGCGAACAGAAGCTGGGGTTAGCGAAGTATCTGAACCTGAAGACCTGGAAGATCGACAACTTGAAAGCAATCGGCGGCAGCCCGATTACAATCAGCGGCACACCGCAAGTCATAAAGTCTCCAGCCGGAAAGGCAGTCTCTTTCAACGGCAAAGACCAGGGCGTGGTCGTGCAGCAAAACCCGATCGCCGGCGCGCGGGCATTTACCATTGAGGCAATCTTTCGACCCGACGCGGGCGGCGAGTTCGAACAACGCTGGCTGCATATTCAGGAGGATACATCTGACAACCGCGCCCTGCTCGAAATTCGCGCGACCGGCAACGAGTGGTTTCTCGACACGTTCATTAATTCAGGCAGCAATAAACTCACGCTCTTCGCCGAGAAGTTCAAACATCCGATCGGTCGCTGGTATCACGTGGCGCTGGTTTTCGATGGCGTTACGATGCGGCATTACGTTGACGCGCAGGAAGAGATGTCCGGCGCTTTGAGTGTCTCGCCTCTTGGTCCCGGCAAAACTTCTCTGGGTGTGCGCATGAACCACGTGAGCTGCTTCAAAGGAGCGATTCGCGAAGCGCGATTTACGCAGCGCGCGCTGGCGCCGTCGGAGTTCATGAAGAAGTGAGATGCAGCCACAACCGCGAAGCGGTTGTGTTTCAAAGCCCAGGGTTGCCGCTTGGGCAACCCTGGGAACCGTTGAAGCGAAGAGCCGCAACCCTGTCAGGGTTGCGACATAGAATCAACGATGTTCGTGGCGCCGACGGAGTTCATGAAGAAATAAGTTGCTACTGTTTTGCGGATAACCTTTGCGTAACTTTGCGTCCTCGCGCCTTTGCGTGAAATGGTTGCGCCAAGGATTTGCCTCACGCTAAGACGCCAAGACGCAAAGTTACGCAAGGAGATGTCACTAATCGTCGCGATGCGATGTTTCAAAGTTGAATGGAGCGACTTAGAAACTGGGAGCGCGGACGCCCTCGTCCGCACACGCGTGCGCAGCACGCGCGAGTCATAAGCAGAATGAGCCCAAATTTTGTTCGCGCTGCGCGCTCAATGCGGGCGAGGGCGCCCGCGCTCCCAGTAAAAATGCGAATTGTCGAACAGAGAGCCGTGAAGCAATCTAAATCAAACAAAAACCGCCGCGCCTTCCTTCGCAATTCCCTGCTCTTCGCGGGCGGCGCAGCCGCTTCAAGAATGATCGGCCCGTCCTTCGCCACAACTCTGATCGGCGATTCGCCGGTTGCTTCGACTCGCTACGGCAAGGTTCGTGGCTATTCAGATCAAGGCATCAACGTATTCAAAGGCATCAGGTATGGAGCGGATACTTCCAGTCGGCGCTTTATGCCGCCCGTCGTTCCCGAACCTTGGTCTGATGTCCGCGATGCCGTTGGCTATGGCCCCGCGTCGCCGCAGCCCGGCCGTTCGACCGAAAAGCAAAGTGAAGACTGTCTGTTCCTGAACGTCTGGACGCCGGCATTGCGTGATGGTCGCAAGCGGCCTGTGATGTTCTACATTCATGGCGGCGCCTACAACAACGGATCTGGATCGAGTGCGCTCTATGACGGCGTGCGCCTCTGCCGGCGCGGCGACGTCGTGGTCGTAAGCGTCAATCATCGACTCAACGCGTTTGGCTATCTTTATCTCGCGCGCTTTGGCGGCGCGGAGTTTGCCGATTCAGGCAACGCGGGCCAGCTCGATTTAGTTTTGGCTCTGCAATGGGTGCGCGACAACATCGCCGAGTTCGGCGGCGATGCCAACAGAATTATGGTGTTCGGTCAATCGGGTGGCGGGGCGAAGATCGCCACGATGATGGCGATGCCGGCAGCGGCCGGTCTGTTTCATGCGGCCGCGACGATGAGCGGCCAACAAGTCACAGCGTCAGGCGCGCTCAATGCGACATTGCGCGCGCGCACCGTGATCGATGCGCTCAAGCTGACGCCGGAACGCGTGCAAGAGATTCGCACGCTGCCCGCGGAACGGCTGGTCGAAGTTCTAAACACGCGTGATCCGATTCTGCCTTTTGGTGGAATCTCGTTCGCGCCGGTGCTCGACGAGCGTTCTTTAAAGCGCCATCCGTTCTATCCCGACGCGCCCGCGCAATCGGCGCATATTCCCATGATCATCGGCAACACGCACGACGAGACGCGCGCGTTTTTGGGCGGCGACCAGACCAACTTCACGGTGACGTGGGAACAACTTCCCGAGAAGCTGATTCCCAACATGCGCGTGGACATTCAACCTGAAGTGGTAATCGCTGAGTACCGGCGACTCTACCCAAAATATTCCGCGAGCGATGTGTTGTTCGCCGCGACGACCGCGGGAAGATCGTGGCGGGCCGCGGTTATCGAAGCCGAAGAACGGGCCAGGTCCGGCGCTCCAGCCTACGCCTATCAGCTTGATTGGGCCACGCCGAAAGACGGCGGCAAGTTCGGCGCGCCCCACGCGTCCGACATTCAACTTGTATTCGACAACATCGACAAGCCGGGTGCCACCGCGATCGGACCGGCGGCCCAGCGCATGGCTGATCAAATGAGCGAAACGTTCATCGCCTTTGCGCGCACGGGCAATCCAAACAACGGGCTCATTCCGTTTTGGAAAAAGTACACGCTGCCGCGACGCGAGACCATGGTGTTCGATGTGCCTTCGCATCTCGAGAACGATCCGCGCGGCGCGGAACGGAGACTGTTTGCGAAGGTGCCGTATGTGCAGCCGGGAACGTGAACAGCTCCGTTAGGAGCGCGATGTTTATAGAGAAGAAAGTCGTTCGTAAATAAGCTCCGAAGGAGCGCAATGTTTATAGAAACCAGACTCTCTCAAATGAATCTGCTCCGTAGGAGCGCAACGTCTCTCCTAACGATTAATCGTCCGCGCGGGTATCTTTCGCTCCTACGGAGCTTCCTAAACTTTTCTCTGTCAAACTATAAACATTCCGTCCCTACGGGGCGGGCGAACGCAATAATCTCGCGTTCGAATCGCGCCATGAAATCGTTTTTCCTAATTCTAACTCTCGGCTGTTGGGCCACCTGTCTCGCCGCATCTCCCGAACCGGGCTTGCTCTTTTATCTCTCCGGCGAGCAGGAGTTCACGGCCGACTACGCCGCGGGCGGCGACGCGCAACCAAACTTCATCCGCAATGTGAAAATGATTTCCGACGGCGCGCGCGGACGTGCCTTCGAGTGCGCGAACCTGCAGTTGATGTCCTATTGGGCGCCCGGAAACATCTACGCTGAGCGTGGCACGCTCAGTTTCTTCTGGCGCTCGCGCTATCCGGCCGGCCCCACTGCGTTTCCGATTTTTCGCGTGGGCTACGCGGACCATTCGAGTTGGGACATGGTCTGGCTGCGCATCGATTACAACGGGCGTGGCGGCTTTGACGCGTTCGTCACCGACATCAATCTGGCGCGCATCCGCGTGTCGCACGTGATGCCGCAGTTTCCGAAACCGAACGAGTGGGTGCATCTGGCGTTCGCTTGGGATGAAACGCGTGGCATTCGATTCTACGTAAACGGCGTTCTGGCCGCGCAAAAGGATCAGCAGGCGGTGCTCTTTGCCGGTTTGGATCAATTCGGTCCGAACTCCCGCACGATTAGCCCGATGCAGGTGCAGAGCGATTACAACTTCACGCGCGGCGGCGATATCGATGAGATTCGCATTTACGATCGAATGCTTTCGGACGCGAACGTGGCTTCACTGGCAAAGGGAGCGGCGCCGCAACAGATTCCCGCTATCGCGCGACGATTGGACGAACCCTCAACGCGCACTGAGTGGATGTTGCGTTACGGATGGAATCGTAGAGGAGATACGCCGCCTTATCTCGCATCCGCGCAAACCAGCGTGCGCAAGGTTGAGATCACCGATGCATACGATCTGAAGCGTTGGTGGTGGAAGGCTACGGACGGAATTCGCGAGACCACCTGGCCGGGCGTCTTCAATCGATCGCGTCTGCCGGGGCGAAATGACTATTTTCAATTGCCCGACTGGGATTGCTACTCGCTCTCAGGCAAATCGATCACTTTCACAATGCCTGACGAACCCTGGAATCATCTGGAGATTTCCGGCGCCGCGTGGGGCAAGATGTATCTCGAAGGGTCGTCGCCAAGAACTCTGTTTGCGCGTTCAGAGAATCAGGAGAAGACCTTTCATCGCCTGTCTGCCCCCGTTCGCGGACAGAAGATCCGCTTTGAAAACGTCGAACAGGAAGAGCCGATTGGAGAGTTGTCGGCGTATTTCGTTTCAGCCGGTAATGAACCCACCGGCAGCACGCGGCTGACCTACACTCTCAGAGCAAACGCGAATTCGAGTGACGCCAGCATCGAGCCAATTAAGAAGTTCATCGCCGGCCGTTACACTGAAGATGAACGCGCAACGATTCTCGCCATAGCCGAAAAAAATGATCTACCCGGAGCGCGGGCATCCCTGCCCGCAACCGCGCGCAGCGCGGCCGCCGCTTCGGAAACAAAAAACTCTCTCCCGTTAGTCCATGTGATCATTCCCGCCGGCGGCTGGCAAAACCTGAACGAAGGCCTCGACGGGATTGCGATTGACCTGTCGGCGCTTCAGGTCAAGGCCACAAGCGGCGCATATTTTCCGCTCAATATTCAGATAAAAGATCCTTTGTGGCCGCAAAGAAACCTGCTCGACTTCAGTTTCTCGGTCAAACCCGGTGAGGCGCGAACGGTCTGGCTCGACACACGCGATCGCATTCTGCCGGAAGGAAAAGCGCTTTACCTGACTATCGCCGGCGCGGGCGCAGACTTTGGCCCAGCGTCGCTGGTCGGCGCGCGCATCCGTTTGATCTTCAAGCCGTGCGCAGAAGCCGCCCGCGAGCACGTAGTCGATCGCTTTACTCAGGCGCGCGACAATTACGCCATGCTGATCGAAGAGCACACGAATAATCCCAGGCTGAATCTTTACAATCGCTTTGCGGCCGACATCAACGATGTCTTTCGTGTGGAACCCAGTCACTGGCTGGCCCAAACTTATTGGTACGACAGCAGCCGGGCGCATCCCAAGCCGGCGTTCACGCAACCGGCGCCGAGTGACGGCACGCCACTGTGGGCATTTCGTCAGGTCGAGCAACTCAAAAATCTCAGGAGCTTCGTAACCTGGTACATCGATCATCGACAGATTGAAAACGGAGAGTTTGGCGGCGGGCTTTCTGACGATGGTGATTTGACGAATGTTTGGCCGGCCACGGCCTTGATGGGCTCCGAGCCGGAAAAGATAAAGGAATCTCTCAAGCGAGAGATGGAAGCTTTTTACGAACAAGGACTGTTCACGAACGGCCTGCCCACGATTCAAACCGACGAACTGCATACTTACGAAGAAGGCATCCAGGTCCTGGGCCAGACGCTCTTGCTTGATTACGGCAGTCCAAAACAGATTGAACGGGCGATGGAGACATCGCGCGCGGTAATAAAAATAACCGGCATCAACAACGCGGGTCACAGACACATCCGCTCGTCGTACTTCAGCGGTACGAAGATCGCTGAAGATGAACCCTGGGGCTGGGCCAAGCCGAGCGGAATACTTGTCTTTCATCCGGCCCTGGTGCTCGGTGATTACAACGGCAATCCGGAAATCAAGAGAGTCGTTAAGGAACTGGCTGACGGTTTTCTCGCTCATCGAAAAATAGATGTGAGCGGACGCGCCTCGCTCTCGATGGCGATCAGGTTCGTTGACGATCAGGAAGCTCCCAACAGTCGTGGCAGTGTGCTGCCGATCCTTTGGGCCGCATGGAAGTGGACCGGCGATGCGAAATATCTCGAACCATTCAAAGACGAAGGAGCGCGAGCGCTGGATTTGATTCCGTCGAATGCGCTGGATGAGTTGGACGCAAGAAAAACCTGGGGGAAAGAGATTGTCGATACGTTGAAGGCCGGAGCTAACAATCAGCGAGCCGGTACATCGCAGTCGGGTGTCCAAAACCCCACGAGCGGACGGTTGAGCACGCCGCCGCCGCCAAACGTTTCGGCCCTGCACTTCGGTTGGCAGACGACCGGTGATAAGCGCTATTTGGAATCGTTGTATGCGGCGCAAATCGAAACCTCAGCCTTGCGCGAATACATGAACACCGAAGGCAGCATGTGGATCGATCGCGTGGACGTGCCCAACAGCGAATTGCAAAGGGCCCGTCTGGGCGGCGTCGCGCTGGTCAGAAATTCGCTTTATCCCGGTCACGCGGTGAGCTGGTCGTTTGCTGCGCCGGCATCGGCCGAGAGCGTTGCGATTCTGATACCGAACGCCACGCCTCAATCACTGAAAATAATTGCTTACAATCTGGGCCAGACGCCTGTCAAAGCCAGCTTGACTGCGTGGAATTTGGAACCGGGACAATGGGAAGTGACTCAAGGCATCGATGCAAATGGCGACGACTCGGCTGACGATTTTTCGGCATCAAGGCAAGTCGAATTCGAGCATGACCGGCCGCTCGATCTCGTACTCGCGCCGCGGGTCACGACGATTGTGACTTTGAAACTGATCTCGAAGGGTACGCCCTACTGGAGTCGTCCCGACCTCGGCATCGGCAAAAAAGACGTGGCGGTACTGGGAAGAAACATCACGGTCACAGTACACAGTCTGGGCGCAGTTGATGCTCTGGCCACAAACATTGTGTTGGCGGATGCCAAGGGAAAAGTCATTGCGTCAGCGCCGATTGCAGCGTTGAAAGCGCCGCTCGACCTGTTTCCCAAAACCATCAACGTGACGCTAACGGTTCCTGCGGGAGCGTCAATCCGCGGCGGCAGCGTGATTGTTGATCCGGATTCGAAGATGAAAGAAATAACGCGGGTGAATAATCAAGTGAAGTTTTGAGAGAAGCGCGGGCGGCCCAAGTAGTGTTGCTGATGTGATAACCAACGGGGACCTTATCAGCCGCAGAGCGGCGAAAGATCTGTAGCCCATGGCGTAAGCCATGGGAACAAACGGTGAATAAACAGTCAGCCGCGGAGCGGCGAAACCTCCGAGAATTTGTTTCGGATCGTATTGAATTGGGCGTCTGACCATCACCGCCGGAATTCTTGCTCGAATTAGATTTGTTTCGCCGCCCTGCGGCTCGATTTCCGTCGCTCGGCTCCCACGGCTTACGCCGTGGGCTATAGAACTTTCGCCGCGCTCCGGCGCTAAAACCCTTTTCGAATCTCTCTATCGGGCTTACAATCAGGGCATGCGGAACCTGGCAATGCTGAATTTGCTGCTGGTCCTCCTTTCGGCTACCGCTGCCTATTCACAGGATCCATCCACTACAAGACCGCCCCGGCGAGAAGATCCGCTGCAACGAAAACTAACGGGTTCGTATCAAGCGGAAATCATAGAAACCGCGATGATGTCGCGCCCGGCGCCACCGGCCGCGGACAGAAGCGCAGTCCTCGATCAAATCAATAAAGACTTTCGCCGGATTCAATTCGCCAACGACGACCTAATCAATATTTTGTCAGGCAAGACTGCGCACGACTCGCGCGTGATTATCAAGGCCGCGTCGGAAATCAAAACTCGCGCTAAGCGTCTCAAGCAAAATCTGGGACTGCCCGTTGCTCCAAAAGGACCCGCACGCTCCTCAGCCACGAATGAAGAAACGCTCCGAACGTCAATAGCCCGGCTAACCAACCTGGTTAATTCATTTGTTAGCAATCCAATGCTAAGTCAACGTCATGTGTTTGATACAAAGCTCGCGCTGAAAGCGGGTCAGGACCTCGAGTCGATAATCGACTTGAGCGCGAAACTCAGGAAGGCCGTGGAAAAGGCTGAGGCGTCGCAGTGAACTGTGGCACAGACTTCAGTCTGTGATTCTCTTTTGCAGATCACAGACTGAAGTCTGTGCCACTTCTGCTACTGCCAACCGCACTGATTGATTGAGGGAGTTGCCTGCACCACGCTCAGGAAACGTTGCTCGTAACTCTTCGCATAGAGATCGACGCGGGTTCTGATTCGACTAAGGAGCAGGCAACGAAAACCATCCTGCGCGAACCGATCGCTCAGGTAAGCCATCGCATTGGTCTCGCCCCAATACTCGCGGTCCTCCCAAACTTCTACCGGCGTTCCGCCCATGCGCTTCGCCAACTCGACTAATCGCGGATCGTTTGGGTTGCGGCCGTTGGCCAGGAAAATCTGGTTGTATTGAGGAATCAATTCAGCCTGAAGTTTGTAGAGCGTCGCGTCAACCTTGGCGGTTCGATTCACATGACCAAACTCGTGAGCGATTTTGGTGGCGGCCAGGGTGCTGCCGTTTATTTTGTAAGACGTCTCAGTGGGCACCAAAGAATTCATCACCGGAAAGTATACGGGATTAGGAAAGCCCTGATCCAAACGCGCACCTAAAGTAATCGTCGCGGCTACCAGTTCGCCCGCGTCGTTCCATTTGTAATTTCCGGTCGTCGCCCCTTCAGGGTTAGAGCGAGCAAAGGTGATTGTCAGTTTGAAGCGAGTGTTGTTTGCGTAGGCGGCCCATTCGTTACGTCCCACCTCAGTAGAGAGAAACTCTTTTTTCCATTGCTGATAATGAGACTGATACTTTGCGGGAATGTCCTCGCTAATGCCGGGCTGATCGTCGCTCGCATTTTTCGCCGCCCGTTTCTTGTCAGACGTCCAGGCGTGATAGCTGAAAATTAACGCTGAACACGATTCCGAAGACAATGTTATTCGCGGACGCGAAGTTTCGCTGGTGATGCTCCTGGCTTCTGGAGAAAGCTCGGCCCACGCCGACATTGAGGCCAACGATGCCAGTAGCAAAAACGCAACAAACACTCGTGACGATCTCATTTGTCAAACCCTCGTTCTTAAAGCGACATTTACTAAAGGCTGGAGGAGGTACAAGGGGAACCGACTCAGGTTTTCTAAACGATCCATGGTGATAAGTCAATGAGTTGTGGGCCAGGAGCGCGCACGTTCCTATGGCTTACGTTATGGGCCTACAGGTCTTTCTCCGCTACGAGGTTGCGTCTCACTTTGACGAGCGGTGTCAGAGTCCGACTTTAGTCGGGCTTTTCGCGGGCTGAGGAAAGGACCCAACTAAAGTTGGTATTCTGACACCGTGAATCGACGCTATTCGAGAGCTAAAGCTTGTCTTACATCTCACCAGATCATTAAGATGGCGCAGCCAAATCGGCAGCCTGGCGCTATGTCACTGGCCCCTGACTCGACTCTGTCGCATTATCGCGTCCTTTCCAAGATCGGCGAGGGTGGGATGAGCGAAGTTTATCTGGTGGAAGACACACGCCTGCGCCGGAGAGTTGCTCTAAAAATCCTTCCCGAGGATCTCGCTGCGAATCAGGATCGAATGCGACGATTTGAACAAGAGGCGATGGCGGCCGCAGCCCTCAATCATCCAAACATCGCGCACATTTACGAGATTGGCGAGAGCGCCGGTGTTCATTTCATCGCGATGGAGTTTGTCGAAGGCCAGACGCTCCGCAACTTGATCCGGGCCCGACAACATGAATTGGCGAAGATCTTGCGCTACCTGCAACACGCCGCGGAAGGACTAGCTAAAGCGCACGCGGCCGGGATAGTTCATCGGGACTTAAAGCCTGCCAACATCATGGTGACCGGTGACGGCCACGCCAAGATTCTCGATTTTGGTTTGGCAAAGCTGACCGGGCCGCAGAGTCCTGCAGTTTCAACCAGCAGCGAAGTCGACACGGCGATTCTCTCGGAACAATCAAAGCCGGGAATGGTGATGGGAACGGTCGGATACATGTCACCCGAGCAAGCGCAAGGCAAGACCGGCGAAATCGATCATCGCTCAGACATTTTCTCGTTCGGGTGCATCCTGTTCGAAACGTTCACCGGGCACAAGGCCTTCGCAGGCGCCGACGCCATTGATTCACTCAATAAGATTATCCGTGAGTCGGCGCCCTCTGTCGGAGATTTCAATCCGTCCGCGCCGGCCGACCTGCAAAGAATCGTGCGCAGGTGTTTGGCCAAAGATCCAAACGATCGTTATCAAACGATCAAGGACGTCGCGATCGAGTTGAAGGAGCTGCGGGGATTTCTTCGCGCTGTGGAGAGACGCGGACGCGAACCTGTCTGATCTGATCGAAGCAAGGAAAGAGTACGACAAGCTGAAATAACCCATGGCTGATCGAGAATCTGACGAACCGTCGAACCCAACCCGCGAACCGAAACCCGGCACAAAACTCGGGCGTTACGAAATCCGCTCGAAAATTGGCGAGGGCGGCATGGGTGAGGTCTACCTTGCGCAAGACACTGAGCTCGATCGAAAAGTTGCGCTGAAAACTCTACCTGCCGAGCTGGCAGCGAATCAGGATCGCATGCGGAGATTTGTGACGGAAGCGAAAGCCGCCGCCGCTCTCAATCATCCAAACATCGCGCACGTTTACGAAATTGGCGAGAGCAGCGGCGTTAACTTCATCGCCATGGAGTTCATCGAAGGCCAGACGCTGCGCGACTTGATTCATAACCGTCAACCTGAATTGGCAAAGGTGTTGCGCTACCTGCAACACGCCGCGGAAGGACTCGCCAAAGCGCATGCGGCCGGAATAATCCATCGAGATTTAAAACCTGAGAACATCATGGTGACTGCGGACGGCCACGCCAAGATTCTCGACTTTGGTTTGGCGAAACTAACCGGCGCGCAGAGTCTTTCAGCCTCAGACAGCAGCGAAGTCGCGACGAGAATTCTCTCGCAACAGTCAAAGCCGGGAATGGTGATGGGAACCGTCGGGTACATGTCGCCCGAGCAGGCGCAAGGCAAAACCGGTGAAATCGATCATCGCTCAGACATTTTCTCGTTCGGTTGCATCCTGTTCGAAACGCTAACCGGGCGCAAGGCCTTCGAAGGCGCCGACGCAATCGATTCACTCAATAAGATTATCCGTGAGCCGGCGCCCTCTGTCGGCGATATTAATCCATCTGTGCCGGCCGACCTGCAAAGAATCGTGCGCCGGTGTTTGGCCAAAGATCCCGACGAGCGTTATCAAACAATCAAGGACGTTGCGATCGAGCTGAAGGAGGCACGGCGCGATTTACAGTCCAGCAGTATCGATACGACGGTGCCGCCATCGGCAGACAAGCTCGGACCGCCTTCCGGCGGAACCGGATCGCACTCTGAAACACTTTTGCCTGAAGGCGGCACTCCAAGCACTCATGCATCCAGCGCTGAATACATCGTCCAGGAATTCCGGCGACATAAGACAGCAGTGATTGCGATTGTGGCCGTGGTATTGATAGCGGCCGGATTCGGCGTTCTGGCTGTCTACAAATACATGCACGCCAGGAGCACTGAAGTCGCGATCGAATCGATCGCGGTCCTGCCCTTTGTAAATCAGAATACGGATCAGGAAGGCGAATGGATTTCCGACGGCGTGACTGAGAGCATTATCAACACCCTCACGCGGCTGCCAAACTTGAAGGTCATCGCCCGCACCTCGGTCTTTCGTTACAAGGGAAACCAAACCGACCCGATAAAGATTGGCAACGAATTAGGCGTGCGCGCGGTCCTGACCGGTCGCATCTCAAAACGCGGCGACGACATCATCATCAGTGCTGAGCTGACGGACCTGCGCGACAACAAACAGCTTTGGGGCGACCAGTATCAACGAAAGATGTCCGACCTCCTCACAGTCCAACGTCAGATAGCCCAGGAGATTACCAACAACCTGCGGCCGAAGCTTTCCGGAGAAGAACAAAATCGCGCCGCTAAAAACTACACGCAAAATTCCGAAGCTTATCAACTTTATTTGAGAGGTCGCTTCTACTGGAACAAACGCACGCCCAGCGATTTCCACAAAGCGATTTCTTTCTTCCAGCAGGCGATCGATAAAGATCCGAATTACGCGCTGGCTTATTCCGGCCTGGCCGACTCGTACGCGCTGCTCACGGTTTATGGTGAGGGATCGCCCGCCGAATCGATGCCGCAAGCCAAAAGGGCCGCGCAGCAGGCGCTGGCGCTTGATGACAACCTGGCTGAAGCGCACGCTTCGCTCGGCCAAATCATGGTGGCTTACGATTTCGACTTTGCCGGCGCCGAGCGCGAGTACAACCGGGCAATTGCGCTTAATCCAAATTACGCAAGCGCGCATCAATGGCGCGGCGAAATTCTTTCGTCGCAAGGTCGCCATGATGAGGCGCTCGCCGAAGCGCGACGGGCCCTGGAAATCGATCCACTTTCGTTGATTATCAATCGCAGCTACGCCGACGTCCTCGCAGAAATGCGACGTTATGACGAAGCCATCGCGCAGTATAAGAAGACTCTGGAAATCGACCCGAATTTTCAGACGGCAATTTTCTTCATGGGACGCGCGTACGAAGGCAAGGGCATGTACGATCAAGCAGTCGCTTCATACTTTAAGGTAGCTGAATATGAGTTTCCGCCCGATGAAATCGAAAAGATGAAAGCCGTGTACGCGAAATCTGGCTGGAAAGGATACTTGCAGGGAAACCTGAATTTCCTTTTGGAAAAATCGAAGAAGAGTTATGTGCCCCCGTTTGTAATTGCCACGTTTTATGCGCGCCTGGGACAGAAGGACGAGGCCTTCGCGCAACTGGAAAAGGGGCTTCAAGAGCGCGATTTCACGCTGTCGCATGTGAAATCATTTGAATTCGACTCGCTTCGTTCCGATCCGCGCTATGCCGACCTGTTGAAGCGAATCGGATTGCCGCCGTAACGCAAACTCTTAGTTTGCGCGGTTTGTCAGAACCGCCTGCGGTAGCGGGCGGTTAGCGTTTCGGATCAATGTGCTTCAAAAAATAAAGATCAACCGCCCGCTACCGCAGGCGGTTCTGACCGAATTGAAAACGTTATGGCCCTTATTGGAGCAAATGAACTCAAACGTAAATTACTGATCTCGTTTGACGGTCAGCCTTACCTGGTCCTGGACGTTTTCTTTGCTTCGCCCACGGCGCGCGGCGGCGCCACGATGGTCCGCACGCGCCTGCGTCACGTGCTGACGGGCGCGGTCATGGAAAAGAGTTTCCGTTCGAGTGAGAAGTTTGAAGAGCCGGATATCGAGACAGTGCCCGCGTCCTTTCTTTACAACGACGCCGAAGGGTGTCATTTCATGGACGAGAAAAGTTTCGAGCAATTTGTTTTCTCAAACGAAGCTGTCGGCGACGATCGCGGTTATCTCAAAGATGGTTTGTCACTTCAGGTTTTGAAATATAACGGCGCGCCGGTTTCGCTGCAGCTGCCGCAGTATGTCGAACTCGCGGTTACGTCAACAGAGCCAGGGTTGCGCGGCGACACCGCCGCCGGTGGCGCCAGCAAACAAGCGACGCTGGAAACTGGTCTCGCGGTGCGTGTGCCGCTTTTCATTAAAGACGGCGAACTAGTGCGCGTGAATACGCAAACCGGCGAAGTTGTGGGCAGGGCTTAACCGGAAGCTTTGCCTCAAAAGTCAGGCAAGAAGAAGTCGTTAGAAGTTGAGGCGCGAAATCTGTCTTAAGTGCCGTTAGGCACGGAATATTTGTAGATACGAAGTATTCTTCTTTACTGTCTAGCCCATTGTGGACAGAATATGCCGCTCCGCCGGAGCTGGGATTCACTGGGGAGCTTGGTTCAAAAATGTCGCCGCTACGCGGCTGGGAGCATGGCGAAGCCCATTGGTAGGATTGCTTCGATGACCGGAGCGCCTTATGCCCGATCGACGAACCAAGTATTATGTTGCTCTTGAAATAGTTGACATGCTTACGCCGTAGCCGGACGGAAGAGGTTGCGAATTCTGCGGCCAACACTTTTGAAGAATCTGATTACGCGAGGCAGAATCCAAATTGAAAAAGCCAGCCCCGCGGCGATTATCAGAAAGACCAGCACCGGCAGGAACACCGCGATCAGAATCGACACGACCACCAGGACATCTTCCACCACACTCGCCGCGATATTTGAAACCGGTTCGGGACTGGTATTGATCAAGACTCGCGTCGCGGCTTTGGTTCCATGTGAGCTGAGTGCCAATCCGCCGCCGACAAGCAAAGCGATCACCTGAATGCTCTTATCAAAATCGCCGAATGCGGTGGCCGCCAAAATGGCTCCCGCGGGAATACGTATGAATGTGTGAATCACATCCCATACACTGTCCACGACCTGAATCTTGTCGGCGATGAATTCGATCACAAACAGCAGCAGCGCGACACCGATCACCCACCAACTGGTCAGGACATCGAGCTCGCCTGGCAGTTTCAGATTGGCAAAGCGCCCGAGCAGACCCAGCGTCACCACAGTGGCGTAGAGATTTATCCCCGACACCCACGAGGCGCCCATGCTGATTGCCAGTGTGGAAATAAAGTCCATCGAAGAAATTATACGTCGATGACGTTACGCGAGTTCGCCGCGATTGCCCAGTTGAGGAGGCATGCTTCTCACTCGCACGCGCCGGAAGATTCTATTGGGAAGCGGCCGCGGAGCGGCGCAAGATCTGAAGCCCATGGAGTAAGCCATGGGGAGAAACGCCACGAACAATTCAGCCGCAGAGCGGCGAAACATCATCAGAAGCTATTTCAGATCGAATTGATTGGGGTGACTACCAACAGCGCTAAGTTCTTTTTCAAAGGGATTTCTTACGCCGCTCCCGCGGCTCAGGGTTTTCTCTTCCCACGGCTTACGCCGTGGGCTACAGAACTTTCGCCGCTCCGCGGCTGAACACCTGCAAATTTTGGCAGGTTTGCCTATGGATGGCCTGGACCGCAGTCATCTTTCTTTATCTGCAGGAGCAAATCGCTCAGCCGCTTCAAGTCCGGCGGCAACTTGCCACTGGTGTTGTCGTACCACTGCACGATCGTTGGTTGTGCCGCAGATCCAAATCGCAACTCGAGCTTGTATCTAAAGGCATCCGGCGCCGCGACGTCTAAATCCGGCCGGTTCCACGCTTCCGGCTTAGCCTGTGCGACAGCTTCGCTGATCGGCGACAAATGGCTTGGATACATCGTGCCCTTGCAGCCTTTGCGGACCTGTTGCGGCGACGTCGGCTGTTCATATTCAAACTTGCCGTCAGATTCGATGGAGAGGTTACCGCGACCGATGCCGGCGAAACCGCCCGATGTCGTCAACTTCAACGACCAGGGTCCCTTCGGCGTAACGGGCTCTTGCCCGGGAGCGGTACTAGTGGTGCACGGTCCGGCAAAAAGCAAGAGAAGACTCAGGCAAGAGATCAGGATGTGTGACATAGCAGAAACTATACTCGCATGGTGAGTACCAGCAAAAAAGCTGGGCGCTACTTTGATGAACGCCGTTGGAGTACCGACTTTAGTCGGGCTTTAAATAAGGGAAAGAACCCAACTAAAGTTGGTACTCTGACACCCGTGAACTTAGGCTCATCGAGATCTAATTAATCGCTTCCCACGAAACGATACTGTCTCTCCCGGCTTCATTTCATAAAATCCGATCCTGAGTTTCTTGATCTCAGCCGCAAAGGAATCGGCCTTTTGCGTGATGCCGGGCGACGTTCCAAAGTGGTGCGGGATAGCCAGCTTCGCGCGCAACGACTGCGCCGCGCGCGCCGCCATCCTGGGCTCCATCCCGAAATGACCACCGATGTTCAGCAAGGCAACATCAATCGAATAAGTCTCGCCGATTGTCATCATGTCCCTGAAGTACGCGGTGTCGCCGGAATGATAGATGGTTGGGCCGTTCTTAATCATGATGACGAAGCCGGCGGGATTGCCGCCGTACGCACGTTCGGCTTCGTTGGGTCCGGCTTTGGGATTGAAGACGCTGCTGGAATGGACGGCCATGGTCATTGCGACCGTAACTTCGCCGTCGGCAATCTTAATCTCGCCACCGATTCCCATAATCGCGTCGGTGCCGGCTTCTTTGGCGGGAAAGTCTGCGAGCTTCACGAGATTTGCGGCAAGCTCGGGATTGCTGAGCAGAGCTGCACCGGTCTTTTTGGCAATCGCGACCGCGTCACCCACATGATCGCGATGTCCGTGCGTAATCAAAATGTAGTCGACTTTCATGAGCGCACTCAGCGGATCCTTGCCGTCCTTTGCGTCGGGATTAACCGGGTTACTTAACCAGGGATCGATCAGCAGCACCTTGCCGTTTGGTGTGGTGATCGAGAAGGCGGCGTGGCCGAACCATTTCAGTCTTGTTTCCTGGGCCGTCGCCTGACCGGAAAGGACAAATAACAAGACAAGAAGACATGCTGATCTCATTTTCTTCAGTTTCATTTTGATCTCCGCGCGCCGGGAATCGTTGTGTGCTGCTGACAATATACACCCACATACCGGTTGGTTATTTTGATTGTTCCCTCTGCCTTTGGGAGAGGGTTCATATTGACTCAGTTTGACGCGGTTCGAGCCCCAGCTGCGGAGCAGCGATCAGAGCTAAGCCCAAGGCGAGGCTTTACGAGGGTGTATATCTAGTTGACTCACCTTAGCAACCCGAAGGGTTGCAAAGAAAGTAGCCGGTGGTCGGAGTCCGCGGAGACCACCGGGAATGCGGTATTAATTGGGTCGCACCCCGGAGGAGTGCCAGAACCTTTCGAGGTAAAGATCTTTTACGTTGACCTGTGAGCTAGACTGTAGACATGGGCCCAACCTTCTTCAGCCTGCACTATCACCTCGTTTTCTCGACCAAAGAACGACGACCCTTCAGACTCACTGCGGCGTTACATTGCCACACCGGTGGCGGATCATGGTAAACATTCCTTTGTTGATGAATTGAGAGAGTTGCTCGACTTGGCCGGCATCGAGTTTGATGTGAAGACTTTTCCGGTGGTCTCCGCGGACTCCGACCACCGGCTACTTTCCTGCAACCCTTCGGGTTTGCAAGCGAGGACGCTTGCGCTCCAGTCAAGAAATTTCCGTCGACCGCGTTGCGAAGGACAGGCTCTTTATTAACTTGAACGTGACGAATGGAATGATAACCACCAGAGGCGTCAGAACGACGAACAGCAAATGCTCCCAAAAATCCGCCCCTTGGCGGTAGGCGCCATTGGCGAAAGGAATTCCCAGAGTCGTCGCGTAATAAATGATCAGCGGGAAAAGAACTCGCCAGACCAAGCCCAAAGGATTTGCCGAACTGCGGGTTGGCTGTGGCTTGATGTCGTTAGTGCGAGATCCAAACCATTCACTCGCGACAAACAAAAGCAACAGAAATCCAAAATAGATGAAGATGCCTTCGAAGCGATGAAGCTGCTCGGGCGTTAGCCAACTGATCTCCGGCGGTAAGCGGTGCAATCTCAGCGCGGTAGAAATCCGCACCGTGTTGGCAACCAGCGTCGCCGCGTACGCTATCAGCCCCGCAAAGGGGATGAAGGTCCAGGCGATCGTCTGCGATCGATTTCGCCAAAGCTGGCCCAGGGCCAACATGAGAAAGGCCGTCAGCAGAAAATTCACACCGGCACATGACGCTGCGATCAGGAAAGTGTGATCGCTGTTCATGTATCCGGCGTGAGATTCGAATTGAAAGCTCGCGCCAGTGATCAGCTCAACCAGAAAGGTTGTCGGCGCCAGAATCCAGCGCAGTTCGTTGACGCTCGCCGTCGAATAGAAATATTTGAGGGCGATGCCACAAAGCAGTACGGCTACCAACTGCGCGCACAATCGATAGTTCTTAATTCCCTTCACCTTCGCGAAAGAGTTAGGGTGAGGGCTTAATGCACTAAGCCCTCTCCCATCGGCCCCTCTCTCAAAAGGAGAGGGGCAACAACGCCGCAGCCGTTTCAAGCGATATCTTCTCATCTGATCCATCCACTAGCTGTTCTGCCAAATCGCCAACGCACGAACATGAACGCGCTGATCAAGAGTGCAACAACCAAGAGCCACATCAACTCCGGTTCGCTTCCGACTGCGAGGTCGCTGACGCCGACTGGCAGCGGCAGCGGTTGCTCGACGTTGTCAGCCGAACCGCCAGGGTTGGTCACCTTTTCGCGGACCGCGATAAACGACGTGTACTGGGTCAGCAGGTTGTACTTCAGCCCGAGCGAAGTAATCTCCTTGATGCGATCGTCGGAGGGAGTTCCAAATCCATAGTCCGACAAATCGGCGATTCGCGACCGCGCCCAAAGGTATCGCAGCGCGCGATTATCATCGTCCGTTTGCACACCCGAAACATCCAAAGTCGTTGTGTAGTCTCCGCGCCCAGTCCGGCCGCGCAACTCGATCGTTCCGGTTACCGGGCCGCGCCATTTGCCAAAAAGAATCACCGGGCGCTGCGCCAGAAGATCGGGTTGATGGGCCGGCTGCACATCGTAGGTGTCGAAACCTTTGGTTTCGATCTGAATGTCAGTCAGGAGCGGGGCTTGAATGTATTCACGGAATTTTTCGGCAGTTGCCGCAGCCTGCGAAGGATCAGTTACCACAAACGGCTCGCCCATCCCGGCTTTCGCCACGCCTTCGATCAGGTAGCGATTGACTGACGAGCCAATGCCAAACGCGAACACATTCGATTCGTTGAGATTTTCGCGAATGTAATTGAAGACACCTTCTTCGCCGGAAATGTAGCCATCGGTCACCAGCACGATGCTGCGCGAAAAATCTTTTTCGCGCGGGATGCCCATCGCTTGCTTAATCGCCGGCAGAAGTTCGGTGCCGCCGCTGCCGCGCTGTTGCTCCAGCAAACGAATCGCCGACGTCACATTTTCCTGATTTGCCTGCAGCGACTCGGCTGAGAGAATCGATGAGTCGCCCGCGAATAGAACTACATTGAACAAGTCTGTCGGCCGCAACTTGCCGATCAAATCCCGCAGCAACTGTTTGGAAGTGTTCAGCGGAAAGCCGTCCATCGAACCGGAAACGTCAACCACGAAAATGTATTCGCGCGGCGGAATTTCTTCGCTGGCAATTCGCTGCGGCGGCTGGGCCATGTACAGAAAGAAGTTTTCATCCTGGCCCTGCAACAGCAGCAGCCCGGCGGCGATTTGATTTCCCGCCAGGCGATAGCGCATGACAAAGTCGCGATTGCCCTGGAAAGGATCTGAATCGTCCATTGTCAAATGAGCCACGCTGGCGCTCTGCCATTGCGGAGAGATCTGGTGCGACGTGCAAGCCAATTCCTGAATCGGTACGCCCGCGGAAATCTTTGCCGAAATGTGAAGCTCGCTGGTCGGTTTGGCGCCTTCATGAAGATAGGGGCTCTTCACAAACTTATCGTTTGCCGGCGCGGCCGACTCTTTCTCCGATGAATAACGCGGGCCCACCACCGTCGGATAGACAACTTCATAAACACCATCAGTCGGCACCAGCAGTTCGGTGTAGCGCAGCTCGATCTCAACCTGCTCCTGCGGCATCATGTTAGCCAGGTTCATCGAAAAGACATTGGGCCGGTCTTGCTCGAGCAGCGACGCGCTCTTCCCTTCCTTCTTGGCAGTCTCGAATTCTTGTTTCGCCTTCTCGCGCTCTTTGATCTTCGCAACGATCACCTGGTCGCCGATCTTCATCCGCATCCCGTACACCGCGGCGCGCGTGGATGCGGGGAACACGTAAGTCGCATTAATCGGTCGCGAACCTTCGTTGCGATAAGTCTGCACCACCTTTACGTCAGCGATCACGCCGGAGACCGAAATCTCGACGCGCGTGTCCTTGAGCGGCAGATGGTCCACGCTGGGATCGCCCTGCACAAAGAAATAAGGAGAAAGAGTCTTGTCCGCGGGCGGCGGCTCGCTCTCGCCCTGCGCGTGACTCGAAGTAGATGGAATGGCAAACGCAACGGCTATCAGCAGAATGCAAGCAAAGCCGGCGATAAATTTGAATCTGAAGGTCTTCATGGAATCAGCTCCTGTGTCTATCAATTGAAGGCCGGGCCTTCTCGAATTACAGGCTGAATCCTAGGACGGGCGGGAAAGCGGCAGAATGTTAGCTACCACAGAACAACGCCGAACTAACCACAGAGCGGAGGTGGGAACGACCACCGATTGGTTTGCGGGCTGGCGCTGGTTTTTCTCTAGCCCAGGCGTTTACGCCTGAATTACGAAGGTGTTAAAAAGATGAAAGCCCCATTGATGGGGCTACCGAAGTTGCCTTGCTCAATGACCCACGCGTAAACGCCTGGGCTACATAAAAGCTGACCAAGAAATTACGGAGAGTCTGAACAGGTTCTTTTCATCCAGCCGAGACTTCACGCAACCTTCGCTCCAAGAATCGTCGTTCGCTTTCGTTCGTTGCCAACTCGAGCGCTCGACTATAGCTCTTCGCCGCTTCGGTTGAGGCTCCACTTCGTCGCAGCAGATCAGCTCGGGCAGCATGCAACAGATGATAGTTTTCCAGGTCGCCGGCCTCAGCCAGATCGTCGATGAGTTCGAGACCGCGCCCCGGCCCATCAACCATCGCAACCGCCACCGCGCGGTTCAAGGAAATAATCGGCGATGGCTGAGATTGTTCCAGCAATCCATAGAGCCGCACGATCTCGCGCCAGTTCGTTTCCTCAGAAGCGTTCGCCTGACAATGTGCGGCCGCGATGGCTGCTTGCAACGCATATGGACCGGGAACACGACGCAACGATTCGCGCACCAGTGGCAGCGCTTCGGAGATTTGCGATCGGTTCCAAAGCGCGCGGTCTTGTTCCTCCAGCACGACCAGATCGCCGGCTTCATTCACTCTCGCGTCTTTGCGTGAATCGTGCAGGAGCATCAGCGCCAGCAAGCCTGTCGCTTCTTCCGGCACATACGGCGCCATCGACATTCTGATCAAACGCGCCAGGCGAATAGCTTCGGCGCAGAGATCATCTCTCACCAACGATTCACCGCGAGTTGACGCATAGCCCTCGTTGAAGATCAAATAGATGACCGTTAACACCGCGTCGATACGTTGAGGCATGTCAGCCGTCTCCGGCACTTTGTAAGGGATGCCTGCGTCGCGAATTTTTCGTTTCGCGCGCACCAGACGCTGGGCCATCGTCGCGGTGGGAACCAGAAATGCGCGCGCAATTTCGTCGGTCTCGAGCCCGCACAAAGTTCGCAGGGTCAATGCGACCTGCGCTTCAGGCGCGAGGGCCGGGTGACAGCACGTGAAGATCAGCCGCAAGCGATCGTCCGGGATTTCGCCGGCGTCGATCTCAGGCTGCTCGGTAGTCGTCGGAAGTTCATAGGCATACAATTCCACTTTTTCCTGGAATCGTGTCTGCCGGCGGATGCGATCGATCGCTTTATGACGCGCCGTCTGGATGATCCAGGCTACGGGCGAATCCGGAATGCCTTCATTGTTCCATTGATTCAACGCGGCGGTGAAAGCTTCCTGGGCCACCTCTTCCGCCAGATCGAAATCACCAAAACTTCGGATCATTGATGCAACAATCCGGCCCCAATCTGACTTGTAAACTGAAGCTACAGCTTCGTTGGCGCTTCGAAACATGGCTTAAAGGGATCGGTGTTCGGCGGACTTTGAAAAGGAAATGATAAAAAGTTTCGGTGCGCCTGTCGACCTGATGGTTTGCCGTTCGACTAAGAGTCAGAACCGCCTGCGGTAGCGGGCGGTTGAGCATTGCGACCGCGACTTTAGTTTAACCACCCGCTACCGCAGGTGGTTCTGACATTGGAGATGCAAGCATGAAGTACATTCTGCTCATTTACCACGAGGAACAAGGTTGGGAAGCGATAAGCGAAGCTGAACGCCAGCAGATCTATCTTGAATACCGCCAACTAATCGGAGAGCTGCAGGCTGACGGAAAATATTTGGCCGGCGACGAACTCCAGCCGACGTCTACGGCCCAAAGCGTCAGAGTGCGCGACGGCCAACAAATCGTCACCGATGGACCGTTTGCCGAGACTCGCGAACAGGTGGGCGGATTCTTTATGATCGAAGCCAAAGATTTGGACGAAGCAAAAAGTATCGCCGCGCGCATTCCTTCGGCTCGCACCGGAACGATCGAAGTGCGGCCGGTGGCTGAGGAGAGATGATGCATTGGCGATTGCCAATTTTACGATTGCCGATTGGAAGGTTCATGGTCGGATTTCAATCGGCAATTGGCAATCGCCGATCGGCAATGATTAAGGGAGGCCAAATGAAATACATGCTGTTGGTTTACATGAACGAGCAGGCGATGACTGATGAAGAGCGACAGCACTGCTATGTCGAGTCGGCGCAGCTCACTCAAGACCTGAACGCGAAAGGTCAGTACGTGGCCGCCGGTCCGCTGCATTCGGTCGCAACCGCGACCAGCGTTCGCTTGCGCGACGGCAAACGCCTCGTCACCGATGGCCCGTTTGCCGAAACCCGCGAACAACTCGGCGGTTATTATGTTGTCGAAGCAAAAGATCTCGACGAAGCGATCGACATAGCCGAGCGAATTCCGCCGGCGCGTTATGGAACTGTAGAGATACGCCCGGTAATGGAGATCGCCGGTCTGCCGGAAAACTAAGCCGTGTCAGAAGCCCGACCGTGAGGGAGGGCTCCCCCCCTTCTCCCTCTGGGAGAAGGGCCGGGGATGAGGGCTTAGTCGCCCTGATCGTTCTTTGATTACCGTCTTCAGTCGGCTCTGCAGCAGAGTCGACTGAAGACTAGTATTAATAAAACTGGGGGCACTAAACCCTCACCGTAACCCTCTCCCAGAGGGAGAGGGAATGAAGGAGAAAAGAGAAATGGCAAATCCATTTGTGCACGTAGAACTGAAACAACCGGAAGGCCAAAACTTTTTATGGTCAATTGTTCGATTGGAAACTCGAAGATATGCAGATGGGGCCCAGCGGCACCTATACAATGATCGATGTTGGCGAGGGAACCGGTGGCGGCTTGCTGAAGAATCCTATGCCCGGCGTGCCTTCATTCTGGCTGGCGTACGTCCTCGTCGCCGACATCGGCGCCGCCACGAAGAAGGCCGCGTCACTGGGCGCCAAGATAGTTAAAGACTCCATCGAAGTGCCGAACATGGGTTGGTTCAGCATCATTGAAGATCCAACGGGCGCCGCGCTCGGGTTTTGGCAAACGAAAAATTCGTGAGGCTGTCGATCCGGCAGACGCTTGTTCGACTAAACGGTACGCACACCTCCGGCGTGCTCAGTGGTGATGAGTCAAGAGCACGCCGGAGGCGTGCGTACCGAAAATAAAGGAGAAAATCAAAATGCGATTCATGGTTATTGTAAAAGCGAGCAAGGACTCTGAAGCCGGCGTAATGCCCAGCCCCGAGTTGCTCGACGCAATGATGAAGTTCAACGAAGAGATTGCGAAAGCCGGCGTTATGAAAGCGGGCGAAGGGCTGCAGGCGAGTTCGAAGGGCGCGCGCGTCCGGTTCGAAGGCGACAAGCGCACGGTGATCGACGGGCCTTTCGCGGAAACGAAAGAACTGATTGCCGGTTACTGGATTTGGGAATGCAAGTCGCTCGACGAAGCGATCGAGTGGGCGAAGAAGATTCCGAACCCACATGGAACTGAGGACAATGAAGTTGAGATTCGGCAGATCTTCGAATCGACCGACTTCAGTTGTGAAGGCAATCCGGAACTGCACGAACAGGAAGCGCGCGTACGCGAACTCGTCGCCGCGCAGAATAAATAGCCCTAAGGTCAATCCCGATGACGACCAATGAAACCTCAAAGCCGCAAGCATCGCGCCGCATTCTGCGAAGGATTGGCGCCGTGCTTGCCGGCATGATCTTAATCATAATTCTGGATACGGGTTTGGATGTCATCATGCACGCGACCGGAATCTATCCGCCATGGTTTCAGCCGATGCGTACCGGTCTGTGGTTGCTCGCGCTTGGCTATCGCACAGTCGATAGCATCGCCGGATGTTATCTAACCGCACGGCTGGCCCCCGATCGACCTCTCATGCACGCACTGATTCTCGGCGCCATTGGCGTCGTGTTTAGCGCCGCCGGCGTCATCGCGACCTGGAGCAAAGGTCCTGAGTTCGGACCGAAGTGGTATCCAATCGCGCTCGTCTGCATTGCACTTCCCTGTGCCTGGATTGGCGGCACGTTGCGAGAAAGACAGTTACAACGCTAGATCGGCGAGCCGGAGTCAGTACCGGGAGCGGTAGCGACCGGGTCAAGTGCGCAGAGCGCACGACAGCGTAAAGCCTGGAGCGCAAGCCCCAGGATCAGAGCCCTAATCGATTCCAGACGATTCCTACACACTCTGTTCCTGGGGTTCCGCTTCGCTCCACCCCAGGCTTTATGCTGACACGCGCTTCGCGCGTTACCCGGTAGCCATCGCTTCCGGTACTGACCTCGGTGGGCTTTTGCAGTATCCTTTCGGGCGAAATCAACCCGATGGACGTTTCGCCAATAACCCTCGAAGGTGAACACGTGCGCCTGGAGCCTCTAACCCGCGCGCATGCTGAACCACTCGTTGCTGCCGCCGCGCACGGTGAACTCTGGAACACCACCGTGACGATCATTCCCGATCACACCAACATCGACGCCTACATCGAAGCCGCACTCAATGCCCAGTCTCTCGGCATGGAATTGCCGTTCGTAATTATTAACAAATCATCAAACGAAGTCGTCGGCACCACGCGCTTCTATGAGATGCGTCCGAAGGATCGAGCCGCTGCTATTGGCTACACCTGGTTAGCCAAAAGCGCTCAACGCACGCCGATAAACACCGAGGCCAAGTTGTTACTGTTAACTCAGGCCTTCGACGTCTGGCGGTGTGTGCGGGTTGAATTGATCACTGATGTTTTGAATGAGCAGTCGCGCGCGGCGATTCTGCGCCTGGGCGCCGCGCAGGAAGGCATCCTGCGCAAACACCTAACTCTGCCCAGTGGTCGCATCCGTGATTCAGTCGTCTTCAGCATCATCGACGAAGAGTGGCCGGATGTAAGAGCGCGCCTGGAAGCCAAACTGCAACGACCGCCGGCATAGCATGCACCAGCCCGATAACAGACTTGGTGAGCTGCGTTCTGTTCATCGGCCTTCAACCTGGCGGATTTGGTTTATGGTCGTCGTCTCGCTGGCGCCCCTGTTTCTCCTGGCTCTGGGCATCGTCATATTGATCGACGATTTTGTGCACGGCCGCGCCACCAGTACGAATCAGGTGCTAACGCCCATTGGCTGTCTCGGAGTGCTCGGCCTGATCCTGGCGCTGCTGATCGGATTCGTGTTTAGCGAATTTCGTAAATGGTTCCCGACGCGTTCGGCGCGACTCAAGATTTTTGAGAGAGGGTTCACTTACGAAGAGCGCAATCAAATACAAGTTTGCGGCTGGGACGAGATCAAGGACATCACTCATCGCCTGGTCGAGGTCAAAGGCAAATACTCAGCGCCGCGAAAAGTGAGTGTCATCCGATCAATCGTCAAGCAGGATGAGACTGTAATTGTGCTTGCCGAAACGCTCAATCTGCATAAACTAACGGCGTTAATAAAAGCGGGAGCGACTTCGGCAGTGTGACGCCCTGTTTGACCCTGCTTCCAAACAGTATTTGAGTTTCGCAGGTGCCGTAAATACTGGGAGCGCGGGCGCCCCGCCCGCCATGAGCGCGAAGCGCGAAACGGTTTCGTTACCAGAGTTTTAGAATCAAGCGTGCTGCGCGCGCTTGTGCGGGCGAGGCGCCCGCGCTCCCAGTATTGACTTGCTTCGTGCGGCCAAAGTTTTTTGGGCAAGATCAATTCTCATGAAATTTCAAGACGCTGGTGTCGCTGATGCATCACGTATCGCAGCATTACATGCCGCGAGTTGGCGCCGTGCCTATCGAGGAATGCTCAGCGATGATTACTTGAACGGTGATATCTTGAGCGAGCGGACCAAAGTCTGGACTGATCGCTTGACGACGCCAAAACCGAAGCAACGAGTGTTGCTCGCGGAGATCGCCGGTCAACTCGCCGGATTCGCTTGCGCGTTCGGCTCGGAAGATCCAAGTTTGGGAACCTTGCTCGACAATCTGCATGTCAGCCACGAGTTTCAACGTCGCGGAATTGGCGCGAAACTAATGAGTGAGATCGCTTCGTGGTGTCAGGCGCAGTTTGCGGGAGAAGGTATTTTCCTCTGGGTGCTCGAACCTAACTGGCCCGCGCGTCAGTTTTACGAACAACTGGGAGCCACAAAAGTAGACGAAGATGTTTGGTCTTCGCCCGACGGTGGCTCGCTAACATCATTGTGCTATGCGTGGAATGATTTGGATTCACTAACGCTGGCGCTGAAGCAAAGGACAAAACCATGAAACCCATCATCAGTTTCTGTTTGATTGCGATTTTCGCCTGCGGTGCGGTGCAGGCTCAGCAACCGGACAGCCAACAATTCATCCGCGTCCAGGCTCCGGTCATCGCCTTAACTCATGTGCGAGTGATTGACGGCACGGGCGCCGCCGCTATGGAAGATCAGACGATCGTAATTGCTGATGGAAAGATCCAGAGATACGGACGCTCAGATCAGGTAAGTGCGCCGACCGGTGCTCAGGTTCTTGACCTAAACGGTTACACGGTGATGCCCGGCCTGGTGGGCATGCACAATCACATGTTCTTTCCGATGGGCGGCTCGCCGCCGATGTACTCGAACATGGGATTTAGTTTTCCGCGGCTGTATCTCGCCCTGGGCGTGACGACGATTCGCACGACCGGCAGTGTGCAGCCTCACGCCGATTTGGAAATCAAGAAATTGATCGATGCCGGCCGGATGATTGGCCCAAAGATGCATATCACCGCGCCGTATCTCGAAGGTGTGGGTTCGTTCACGCCGGTGATGCACACGCTCAAGGACGCGGACGATGCGCGCAAGCTGGTGAGTTACTGGGCGGACCAGGGCGCGACTTCTTTCAAAGCCTACATGAACATCACGCGCGACCAGTTGCGCGCGGCCGTCGAAGAAGCACACAAGCGCGGCCTGAAAGTCACCGGGCATTTGTGTTCGGTTACTTATCGCGAAGCGGCTGAGATTGGCATCGACGATCTCGAACATGGACTGCTGGCAAGTACAGACTTCGTCGCCAACAAGCAACCTGATCGCTGTCCTCAAGGCGCTAACGCGACTCTGCGCAATCTCGACATCAACAGCGAGCCCGTCAAGGAAACCATTCGCATACTCGTTGCGAAGAACGTCGCCATCACTTCAACTCTGCCCGTGTTCGAGGCGGGCGCGCCTTTGACGCAGAGCGGCATCGGCGCGGCGAGCGCAGTCTTGAATCCGCGCGTGCTGAATGTGATGAACCCGGACGCCCGCGTGCGTTACCTGAACGCGCGTTCGCGCGTCGCCGCGAATTCACCCACACCCGACCTGGTGCGCAAGACAATGGAATTCGAGCGCGCGTTTGTCGCCGCCGGCGGTTTGCTAATCGCGGGTCTCGACCCGACCGGCAACGGCGGCATCGTCGCGGGCTTTGGCGATCTGCGCGAGGTTGAGCTTTTGGTCGAAGCCGGCTTCACACCCGTTGAAGCAATCAAGATCGCTTCGCTTAACGGCGCGAAGTTTTTAGGTGAAGACGCACGCATCGGTTCAATCGCGGTGGGCAAACAGGCTGACCTGATGATCGTGAAAGGAAACCCCGCAGCAACGATCGCCGACATCGAAAAAGTCGAGATCGTTTTCAAAGATGGTGTCGGTTATGACTCAGAGAAATTGATTCAGAGTGTGCAGGGGTTGGTGGGGGTTAGGTGATATCATTTACGCCCTCACGTTCAACCGCTTCCTTTTCGATGCAGTACAAATGATTTAGCAGCAGAAATTCGGTGAGTACGTTTGATTGGTAATCGCGCAACTCGCGATGCGCACGGCGATTTCGATATGCCATGAAAGTCCCGATGAACAATTGAGTTCTACCCTGATGCTCGCTAACATGAACATCTTTCCACATTAGCGGCGATTCAACACTCGAAAATGCCTGAGAGAACAACTTTGTGCCGTGCTCATCGATTCTGGTTCGTTCTCGAATGATGTCTTCGAGTCTCTTGTACCCTATTAACAGTTTGTCATTCGGATTTTCCCAAAACCACATCGCTAAATCCGTAATGCGGTCGTCGATGATGGCGAACGGAACGACAGGTGGAAACTCGCGCCACAATTGCGCGCTTTTGCCCGGGTAGTGCCAGTGTTCCCCGAAGACGTACCGCGGCCAGCGACTTGGCCTAATCGGGCGTGCGGCCGCGATAGACTCAAGATCTGATTGTGTAAGCGCCGAGTAATCACACCTCTCGATGACTTCTTCGGCAACAGAATACTCTTCAATTTCCGCTCCATATGCCTCAAGTAGCCCGAGTACATAAGAGAATCCGACCGAGCCCGTTCCCGAATAGCCTGACGCAAATCCCGATTTCACTGCAATGAGGTCATCATTAACAGTCAGGAGAAGACAATGTTCGGTCACGGGGTCGCCATCAGCAGAAAGGATTTGAACCTTAGTAATCCGATCACCGTATTGAATCAATCATAGTACCGCTTCTAAACACGGTTGAGTCACACCAGGAGCACCATGATACTCGATGCATACAGGTTGCTTTCTCCTGCGTCGAGGTTTTTTCTTTGAAGCACTTCTAAGTAATTCAGAGCCGACGCCCCTGCCGGTAGGTCCTTCTTCCGCCACATTTTCGGTTAGTACTGCGATGTCTTGTGCTTTCATTAAACAGTCGTAAGTTCGCGCGTGTGTGTGATGTCGCGCGCGGTGATGGGCCGCACTTGAGATGATTCGAGGGTTGCCACTGCGGCGGTGCGGCCGTCCAGTGTGAGAAACTCGACTTCGTAGCCTTCACCGTCCTTGTACACGTGCACAACCGTGCCGACGTCGCCTTCTTCCAGGCCTCCGGACGGAACAGACTTAGTTAACACCACTCGATCGTGTTCCTTGATCATCTTCGTATCACCTTCCCAGAGGATATGCTGTTACCAACCTCGGAAAATCCGTTCCGGCATCGATAATCCAAATCGAACGAACCCAAGCCTCTTTGAGTGCTGGATTTTCCAATTCTCCGTCAACAATATACTTCTTGCCGTGCATAGTTCCATGCTTTCGTCTACCTCAGCCGTGAGTGCGAGCTTTCGCAGAGCATTCGCAAACCCGTGCGAATTCGCATGACTGAATCCGAGTGAAGCGAAAAAAGCTGCCTTGCCACCGTTATCCGGGTGCTCGGGATTCAGCAAGTATTCAATAATCTTTTCTCGTTCGACAACTGCCAGATCGGCGTTGGGGAGATGCATTTGTGAAGTTTACCACCGAGAGCCGCAAGGATCCCCCCAGTCACACTGGCAAAGATCAAAGCCTGCACAAGGAATTCGGTCCCACTCTCATTGCTCCGTCGAGGGCCGGACGTACCCCAGGCGTGATCGATTACGTCGATCAGTCTTTGATCGAAGGTGAAAACGCGATGAAGTTTCGCATGAAATCTCTGAAGGACATCACTATTACTTTACTTATCGCGTTCACTCATCCCCAGATTCAAGCGGACTTTCTTCACTGATCATCGCAAGTCACATCGGCATTTCGCGTTCAGAGGACATGCCCACGCGACGTGCGAATGTTATCGCCAAGATCATCACCTTTACCTGCCTCCTGAAAGTGTCTGTTTTCAACCCTGCCCTGGTCGCTCAGCCGAAACCGATTCCAACTGGTGGACAATCAGCATCACAGGAAAAAGTTCGAACGATGGACTTCTGTAGATTGATCAGACAGCCGTATCGCTACATGAATCAGACAGTCCGCATCACGGCCAGGTGGGAAATTATCGGCGAAGCCCAGTACTTGAATGGCATCCATTGCCGCGCAGACTACATTGAAAGACTCCGTACCGGTTTCGCCGCGGAACAGGACGAGGCGACAAGACAGAATTTATCAAGAGTGCAGTCACCCGAATTCGACAATCGCGCGATGGTTACGGTTGTCGGATCCCTGCAGGACCCTAGTCGCGGTGAAGGTCACTCCCTGAACTTTGAGATTCTTCGCTTTGAAAGTATCACTCCGCTCGAAAGCACTCGCGACATCGACTTTTGTGACCTCGTCCGACAGCCGCAAAGGTTCTTTGCTCGGACAGTACGGATCAAGGCGATCTGGCAACAGGGTGTCGAGTTCTCGTACTTGAATGGTGTCGGTTGTCCATCGAAACCCCGTCAGGACATCGCGGCTGTGTGGCTCGACCCTCAGGACCCGAAGATTTCGAAAATGATGTCGCGCGAATTCGCCGGGCGAGCGAACATTACGGCCGTCGGGACGTTGCGAGATCCAGGAAAGTACTACGGATATTTTCGATATCTCTTTGAAATCAGCCGCCTTGAAGACGTCGCGCACGTGGTCGTTCCTTATCAGGGAATGCTGGAACCCGGCAAGACTTACCGCGCGGTTCTGCGTGGTGACGGAGATTTGGGATTGATCCTGGTTCCGGCTCTGCGCGTGCGCTTGCATGAAGCGGTGTCAATCGATTGGACGAACCTGAATGAGTTTCCGGCGCTGGAAAAACTACGCGACAACTCGCAGCAGCAACAGATTGTGTTCAGCGTTATTTCTGATCAGCGAACGCAGATGACGGCGCAACGTTGGAACCGCGCGCTCGAGTGCAAGATTATCAGGATTGAATAGTTGAGGAAGAGCTTACGTCGTGGGCTTAATCGCTGATCGCGCAAAACATTTTGGAGTGCGGCGACTAATCGCCGCTTTCTTAGTCGCTGATAAGTCACAACATTCCAATTTCCGTCCTCGCTAAAGCAGGGCCGGAAAATCTTTCCACGCTCGCTCAGCCCCGGCTACTTTCTGTCACGCCTACGGGTCAATTCCTTCAACCTACCGCGCATCCCGCAAATTCTTCATTCGCTTGTAACGCGAACGGTGTTATAGTCTCGCCCGCATTGCAAGGACTTTAACTAATAGGTTACTCCCGTTCTGGCTCATTAACTTAAAACCTGAAATTTAACTCATATGGCAAAAACACCATTTACCGTAGCTGACTATTTGTTGACCCGGTTGAAGCAGCTAAACGTGACGGAAGTCTTTCAGATTCCCGGCGATTACGTGAAGCACTTCACCCAGGCGCTCGAGTATTTTGATGGAGTCGAGGCGATCGGGGCGATCAATGAGCTGGATGCTGCTTACGCGGCTGATGCCTATGGACGGACACGCGGGTTGGGGGCCGTGTCGCTGCAATATGGCGTGAGCACGTTTAGTGCGCTCAATGCCATTGCCGGCGCTTACGTTGAGCGAAGTCCGGTGGTGGTAATCAGTGCCGCGCCGGGCGCCGATGCCCGCCAAATCGGCACAATGTATAACGTGCTCTATCACCACTCGACCGGGAACCTCGATTGCGACCGGGAAGTTTATGAGCACGTGACCGTCGCCGCAGAAACTCTCAGCACCTCGGTCGGAGCGCCCGAGAAAATCGACAACCTGCTCATCGCTGCACTCACGCACCGACGGCCGGTCTACATCGCCTGTTACAAAGAAGTCTGGGGCGAGCCTTGTCCGCGACCACCAAACAAACCGCTGCAACCTTTGTCGATGAAGAGCGAACCGTTGGCGCTGGAAAATGCGGTGGAACAAGCCTGGACGCAAATTACCGCGGCGAAGAACCCGATGATATTCGCGGGAGTTGAGGTGCTTCGCTATGGATTGTCGGACCTGCTCCAGAAAATCATTGATGCGAGTGGCTTTCTTTACACCACTACCAGCCTGGGCAAGACCGTGCTCGATGAGAAGGGCAATAAATTCATCGGCACTTATTCCGACGCGGCCGCGATCGACAGCGTGCGCCAACTTGTGACGCAGTCCGATTGTTTCCTGACCCTCGGCACAATCATCACCGACGATTACCTGGTTTTCATCGAGAGCAAATATGCCGACATGGTGCTGGCCACTTCAGACGAGATAAGGGTGGGATATTTTACCTATGAGGGCGTGACCATGAAGGACTTCATGGAAGCGTTGCTGCTCCGTTTTAAGAAAGCGAAAGGCTATCCGCTTTCCACAGTGGCTCCACCGCAACCAGCTTATCCTGAACCGTGGTTGTCGAATTCAGATCCCAAGTTTAATGGCCAGCCGGATCTCATTACTTACAACCGTTTCTTTCAGCACTCGATGAAGTTTTTGCAGGACCACAAGCTGCTCAAAGACATTGTCATGACCTTTGGCGTAAGTTCTTCGCTTTATGTCGCAACCAACGCTTATGGACTGGCGCAGAACAGCTTCATCGGATCGGCAGCCTGGCAATGCATTGGATTCGAAACCGGCGCGGCGTCGGGCGCCCAGTTGGGAAGTGGCAAGAGGGCCTGGACCGTAGCCGGCGACGGCGGCTTCATGATGGTTTGCCAATCGTTGTCCACGCTCGCCCGCAACAAGCTGAATGCCGTCATCTTTGTAATCAGCAACGGCGTCTATGCGATTGAGCAGGTTTACGTTGACCTTACTTCGTTCGAACCGGGCCCCCAACACAAGTTCGACGCCTTCGACATTCTGCCCAAATGGGATTACCTGGCGCTGGCCCAGGCATTCGGCGCCAGAGGATTCCGGGTGACCACCATCAAGGAACTGAATGCCGTATTGCTTGAGCTGAAAAAAATAACTAATCAGCCGGCATTGGTTGAAGTAGTAATCCCGGAAAAAGATTTGCCTCAGCAGATGTATCGGCTGGGAATTGAATAGCAGATTGGAAAGTGTCTTCGACGCGTAGCGCGGCTTGAGTTTAGCCCGACCTTTCAAGGCCGGGAAAAAAGTCCAGGGTGTTGTTGGCGTCGCGTCGCGACGCCTGAAAGAGCCTGGATTCAATCGTCGCTACGCGACGAGATCGCGATAACTGAATCCCGGGCTTGAAAGGCCGGGCTAAATTCATAACGACGCTACGCGTCGAAGAAATTTTGTTAGAGGTTCCCAAGACCTCATCAATCAAATCCTGAGACTCAAAAAGGATCAAATCATGGCGAACAAAACTTATTCAATATTCGGAGCGGGAGCGGCGGGGCTCTACACCGCCTGGCGTCTGTTGGACGGCACACCGAAAAGTAAGAACGACGAGGCAAAACAATTATCCAAAGGCGATATTCTTGAGTTGTACGATTGGGGAAAGTACGACTTCTCAAAAGACGAACCTGGAACGCGCGCGGCCGGCGCCCGCGTTTGCACCTGGCACTATAAGAACGACAAGAAAAACTCTTACCTGGAATTGGGTGGAATGCGTTACTCGGATTGGGACGGGTCTGCGAACGGAGGCGGGCATCGCCTCGTCACCACCGTGATTGAACAGCTTGGTCTCAAAAAGTATTCAGTGCCGTTCAACGAGTCCACCAATCCCTTGTTTTACTTGCGCACGAAGAACATGTATTTGAACGACATCACATCGAGCAATCCGGCGCCGTATAACGTTGACCACTTCGGCTCTTCCACCACCCCTGACAATGGTTTTACAGTTATTCAGGATCTTGCGGTGACGCCCGCCGCCGCAAAGAAAATGACTCGCCCCGACTGGTGCAAGTTTTACGGTGATGGAGCGATCAGCGTTGATATGCCGGAATCCTCGGTTTACCAAAAAGGCGATGTAATGAGGGGCATCGGCTACTGGGATTTGATGTTCGATCAGTTGGGTCCGGAAGGTTTTGCTTATACGGCGGATGGAAACGGCTATACCTCAAACATCATTAACTGGAATTCGGCCGACGCGATTCAGGCCAACAATGAATTTACGCCCGGCACTGAATACAAGACTCTGACGACTGGCTATTCCAGCATGTTCAATGCTTTGTTCGAGGCGATTGTGAAACTCGCGAAAAAGAAAGGCGTGAATTTCAAATACTATCCCAACACTCGCCTTCACTCGATCCTGGTAGTCAAAGGCGTGATTAATTACTGGACAGCAACTCGCGCAAACCCCAACCAAAGTTCCGCCTCGAGCACCACAGATGCAGCTTGGCTGGCGATGCCGCGCTATGCGATTGACCTGGTGGCCCAGGCGACTCGCTATCAAAGCCACAACAGCCACAAGGGCCCCGACGGGTTCGACGTGCTCAACCACCGGAAAGTGCAGTTGTACCTCGAGTCTGCGATCATGCAACCATCGTACAAGGTGGGCATGTTCTTCGACTCGCCCTGGTGGGCCGATTCGGCCGCCACTCCCGCGCCGTATCCGGCGCAGATTACGGCCTACGAAGTGACCGAGACCGTACTTGATGAACTCAAGGCGGCGGGCTTTCCTCAGAAGTACATCGAGGCAATCAGGGACGCGAAGAATCCCGACGGGACTCCCGCAATCGTTGAAACGCCTTTCACACCGGCGGCGGTTTTTATTCAAACAGTGGAAGGGGTCATCCAGGAACGATTAACTGTGAAGCAAGAAAACCTTCTGCTGCAGCTTTCCCTGCGCAACACGATCGGGCCAAGCGTAACTGACACTCCGATCCGGCAAGTTGTGTATTTCGGAAATAACGCGCTCGATCAAAAACAGACGCCCGTCTACGGAATTCTTGCCAGCTACGACGACGAGCAGTTCACCAGCTTCTGGCAGGAGCTGGAACTCGAGCCGCGGGCGCTGCGCCTCACGCCAATCTCCGAGGATTACCAACCGCTGCAAGGCCCACGCAAAGTGCCTGCCCGGATGGTGAAGATGCTGCGCAAGCAATTGGCCGCGGTGCATTTCGGGCCGAACTCAGACTTCACGGCTGTGCCCGAACCGCTGGAAGCAAGCTATATGGACTGGTCTTTGCCGCCCTTCAACGCCGGCTACCACGCATATGCCGCACACTATGATATCTGTGATGTGCAACAGAAAATTCGCAAGCCCTCACAACTGGTTCCCAAAGCCGATGCCGATATTTTCATCGTGGGCGAAACGTATTCAAACGATCAGGCTTGGGTCGAAGGAGCTTACTGCACCGCTGAATCAGTGCTTAACGATTTCTTCGGAATCAAACCTATCATCGACAATAAGAACTACCCATTTATCTGTCCGTGTGGCTCTAAGTAAGCAACTATCGCCAACGATGAATCAGTATGCTAGATTGTTCTCCGCAAGATGGAGTTGCGTATGAATTCACAGAATCTGATCGAAGTGAATCCTCTTAAGATGAGCGGCACGCCGGTGTTCCGCGGGACGCGCGTTCCAATTCAGAACTTGTTTGACTGTCTCGAAGAAGGCGAAACAATCGATCTGTTCCTCGACCAATACCCCACGGTTACGCGCGACCAGGTGAACGGCGTGCTGGAACTTTCCAAAGAAAGGCTGCTGGAAGGTGAAGTTGTTGCTTGACGAATGCGTGACGCGGTTCCTCAAACGCGATTTAGCAGGTCACGAAGTTCACACCGTTGAAGAAGCCGGATTCAAAGGATTGGAAAACGGCGATCTCTTACGCACCGCGTCCGGCAGTTACAATGTTCTGGTCGCAGTCGATCAAAATCTGCCCTATCAACAAAACATCTCCGGGCTGAACATCGCGATACTCGTACTCGCTGCGAAAAGAAACAGCTACGCGCGTTTGAAGCCTCTGATGGCGCGCGCTTGCGCGGCGTTGGATGGAATCAAATCAGGCCATGTGATTAGGATCGAAGAGTAACATCTCCAGATTCTGTCGCTCGCTGCTACAGGCTGGAATTTCTTTTTGTCACTTGCTCGGGAAGTGGCGCGATGCGCTCCGCCCCGCCACTTTCTCTTTCGCGGCTACCCCGTGAAGATTTCTCATTGAACGTCTCTGATTCACAGGCTGAAGTCTGTGCCACTTTGAGCTTGCCGCAAATAAATCTTTACACGCACCGCCTGTCGCTCGTAGCATGCCGGAGCGTTCCAACAGCCGTATCCTTGAGGAGCATCCATGTCCACCCGTTCCCCCTGGCCCGTGGCTTTTTCAATCTTGCTTTTGATCACAGCGGTCATCTGCGTCTCTCTGCGCGCGACGACCGCCGGCGACGCATCAACTTCGTTGCAAACAAAAGCCGCTTCGCCGGCGCAGTGCTTGAATCCGGCGGCGAAAATTTCTCTGACCGGAAAAACTTGCGGTCCGGTTCCTGATCTTCAGCTTAGTTGCTATCTCCCTTCGGACATGGTGCGTCCGACGCCGTCACCTTCGCCGCAACAGATGATGCCGCTTCTGAACCTCAATACGTTTCAGCGCGCCGCCGACATTTTTTCGTGGCAGGAGTTTTTCGCGCTCAATTGGCCGGCAGATCCAAAGATGCGCGGGCTGCCGGACGTCAACAAAAAGATCGGCGATCCCGGACCGAGGGTTTGGGAAACGTGGAAAGAAGAGTACGAAGTTTATTTGCCCGGCGGCGCGAGGCCGAAGCCCTGGAACGACACCGAGCCAATACCGACCGCGTGCGCCGTTGGCGCCACCAAAGTTTTCTTTCGCACGCAAAAGATCGATGACGTAGTCGATTCGACCTTGCAAGCAGCGGCCGCGACCGGGACCTTGCCGGCCACGCTTACAGATCAAAAAGGGAAACTCGTGCGTTACGAAATTCGACTGAACAAAGTCCTGTTCGACTACATCGTTCAGCATCGGCTCTACAACGCCAACGTTCAGACGCTGGCAAGATCAATCGAAATGCCTGACGGCTCAATTTTGATCAAAGCCGCTTGGCGCGAGGTTTCGCCCGTCGAAGAAAACCGATTTCACACGGTCACCGCCTGCGTGTGCGACAAGGACAAAAGCGGAAAAATGGTGAACTGCCACAAGCAACGAATGGGGCTGGTGGGTTTTCACATCACACAGAAGACGCCGTTCGCGCCGCAGTGGGTTTGGTCCACCTTTGAGCAGATCAACAATGTTCCCGGCCCGGCCGCGGCCGGCGCGTACTCATTCAATAATCCTTCCTGTGTTGATTGTCCGGCTAATCAGCAAACGTCGCGCGGCACGCCGAACCAGATCATTCGCTCGATTCCAATTCCGAATCGCGAGCCGGATTGCGCTGACGGCACGCAAGCCGTCGATAACGTCCAGCGTCTGAACGACGACGTCAGCAAAGCTCTCGCAGGCGCGCACTCAGTTTTTCAATTCTACGAACTGGTCAATACGCAGTGGCCGGTGCCGCAGTCGAATAGCCCTTCGCAACCCGAGACGGCTTTCAACGTGCGGCCGCTCGCGCTCGGCAATACGACCATGGAATCGTTTGTGCAGCCCACGTCCAGTTGCATGGGATGTCACTCGACGGCGCGCACCGTAAACGCGAACCGTTTTGTTTCGTCTGATTTCAGCTTCACGCTGAACAACGCACAGCCCGCGCAGACAAATTGCAAAGTCATCCCGCCGCCAACGAAAGCGAAGACGCCATGGGACCACGCGCACTGGGCGGAGATTATCCGCGGCTACACGCTGGCGACGCAGACTTATGAAAAGCTGCCGGAGTTTGTGCCCACCGCGAAGCTGCACTGTTCAAGCTGTCATTTGAGTGCGGGCGGTAATTCCGACGCGGCGTGGTGGGTCGATCTGAAGTACCGGTACAAGACGCCGCCGGCGCTGCAAGCGCGCATCAATCAATGCTTCACCAACAGTCTCAACGGCAAGGCGCTGTGCACTCCGGCGGGCAATGGCCAGCGAGGCGACTGCGATACGAATGTCAACATGCAGGGATTCATGCACTACATTCGCTGGCTCGATGAACAAGCGAGGACACTTCCGCTCTGCAACCTGAACAAGCATGGCTTTCCGCCCTTGAAAGGAACGAGCGGCGATCCCAAGGCCGGTGAAGCAGTCTTCATCGAAAAATGCGCCGTGTGTCACCGGCTCGATGGCCAAGGACGATACGAATACGACACTTATTATCGACCGGCGCTGTGGGGACCGCATTCGTTCAATGCGTCAGCGGGAATGTTCGCGACGCCGAAAGATCTCGCGGCCTTCGTGCGTTGGAACATGCCTCTGATGGCAGGCGGTGAATTGAGTGATCGCGAAGCGTGGGACGTCGAAGCCTACATTCATACGAAGCCCCGGCCGAGTCCGAGTCCGACGCCGTGAGGGCGGAAATTATCTTGGAGTGCGCCGGCAAAGCGAAGCGGCGACGGCGCTTTGGATTACATTCGAGCGGTTCAAACCGCCGGCGCTCCACCAAACCGCAACGCCATGCGCGCCCGAGCCTTCGCGGCTTCAACCTCGCGATTTCGTGGCGGTGAGTTAGTTACCAGCGAATCAAGGAGTTCGGTTGCGGCGTTGGTTACCTGCTCGACTGCGTGATTAAAGGCGATTTCGTTTGCCTTGGACGGCCTGGTAAACCCGCTGAGCTTTCTCACAAACTGAATTGCGGAAGCGCGAATCTCCTCTTCCGTGGCCGGCGGTTTGAAATTATGCAGCGTCTTAATGTTCCTACACATTTTGGTGCTTCCTGACGTGTTCGTTTTGGGATTTAAAGGAAGATACAATGCGATCGCGCACGAAAGCTAGTCAAGTAACGCAAACGGATAGCGTCTTGGTTTGTCTTTGCGAGTCTTTGCGCCTTAGCGCCTTTGCGTGAGCAAACTGTTTCCCGAACATTCACGCAAAGTCGCAAAGCTCGCAAAGAAAATCCGCAAAGTAAGACGCTCCGCGCAAACGGGACTATCCTGAGTGGTAAAGCATCGACATTTGTTAGAAATTCGAACGAGAGAAACTCATGACCCGGAAATACGTCTACATAATCCTGGCGATGATTGGATTCATCGCCCCTTATTACTTCCTTATCTCGTTCCTGCTGGCGCATGGTTTCGACCTCCAGCTGTTGATTCAGCAACTATTCGGCACGCCTATCTCGAGTTTCTTCGCCGTGGATTTGATCGTGTCCTCAATTGTCTTCATCGTTTATTTGAGTCAGGAAGAAGGGATTAAACGCAAATGGGTTTATTTGATCGCGCTGTTCGCCGTCGGCTTATCGTTGGCGCTGCCTTTGTTTCTGTTTGCGCGCGCAGGGCAGCTTGAATCCAAACCAAAGTAATCGACGTGGCGGCACTTTCTCGATCGATAATGCGTCAGGTTAGTATTAGAACTCGGACCTGAATCAACATGCGACTACTTACTCAACTACTTGAAAACAACCGTGCCTGGGCCACAAAAATAACTCAGGAAGATCCGGATTTCTTTGGGCGTTTATCAGACCAACAGGCTCCCGGTTATCTCTGGATTGGCTGCTCTGATAGCCGCGTCCCGGCAAACCAGATTGTCGGTTTGCTGCCCGGCGACATGTTTGTGCACCGCAACGTGGCGAACGTTGTCGTCCATACAGATCTCAATTGTCTTTCGGCAATTCAATTTGCGGTTGATGTTCTGCGCGTCGAAGACATCATCGTGTGCGGCCATTATGGTTGCGGCGGCGTGCTGGCGGCGTTGCAAAACCAGAAGCTGGGCCTGGTCGACAACTGGCTGCGCCACGTCCAGGATGTGCGCGCCAAGCATCGAGCACAACTTGATGCTCTGGCGACCGAGGAAGAGCAGCACGCTCGACTATGCGAGCTGAACGTCATCGAACAAGTCGCGAACCTGATTCAAACCACGGCCGTGCGCGATGTGTGGGAGCGCCGACAACCGCTCGACGTTCATGGATGGATTTACGATCTGCGCGATGGATTGATCAAAGACCTTGGAGTTTCAGTCAGCTTAAAGGGATAGGCACGCACGCCTCTGACGTGCCTTAAAAGGGAAACGACAGGAGCACGCCAGAGGCATGCGTACCGACTATTTCCCAAAGGCATACAAGGCGCTACGAGTCCTGATGTAAATCCGCGCGTCGGCAATCGCCGGCGTGGCGTAAACTTCGTCGTCCAGCTCGTTCACCTTGAGCACTTCCCATTCACCGGCGGCTTTCAAAACAGATACCTGTCCGCCCTGGCCAATCAGGAAGACTTTGTCATCGGCCGCTACCGGCGACGAGAAATACTTATCAATCGCTCCATGCAGGCGCGCCTGTTTGATTACGTTGCCGGTAACGGGATCGAACGAGATCAAAATGCCGCTGTCGTTAATCATGTAGAGGATGCCTTTGTAGAGCAGCGTCGAAGGCACCTGCGGCACCGGTTTGTAATAGTGCCAGCGAATCGCGTTCGCGGTCTGATCTCCCTGGCCACCCATTTTGATCGAGAGCAGGCCATTCTCTGCAGCCATCATCGCGCGAAAGACTTCCCAGTCGCGATCATTCAGCTTCTCGTCGCGATTCATGTCGAACGCTTCGAAGGCGCCCTTGAGCATCCGGTCCATTTTCTCTGTGCCGGAAATTTCCGTCTTGGCAATCTGCCGATCGCCGTCCTTGTCGTACTTCGGCAGTGCCTCGGCAAAAGAAATCGTCGGCAGCTGCTGCCCCTGTTGGTTTTGCGGAAAGCCCCAACCGTTAATGTAGAGGTATTCGGAATCGTGGCTGGCAATCGATTTCATTTCGCACGCCAGGCCGCGCACCCACCAGACGCGCTTGCCGTCGACGACGGAGTAAGCCGAAAGCTGAAACGATTCTGGAACTACGATCTGCTTTGGACCTTGCTTGGGTTGATAGACGATGGGCGTCGAATAACCTGAAATGACTCCCGGCCGATCCACCTTCCATCGCATCTTGCCGTTGTTCTTATCGACGGCGATCAAGTAGGACATGGGATTGTCCTGATCAATTGGCAGAACTATTTTATCGTCAACCAGAATCGGTGAAGCGCCAAAACCGTAAAACATGTTGAAGGGTCCGAGCGGAAGTTTCCAACGCTCTTTCCCGGCGACGTCATAAGAGATGAGCCCGAACTCCTGAAAAAATACGTAGACGTTGGTGCCATCGGTGACGGGACTGGGCGAGGCTGGATTGTTGACATTCTGCAACCGCCCGCGGCTCATTCGCGGGACCTCACGTTGCCAGAGAATCTTTCCCGTCGCGCGCTCAAGCGCTATCACCAGTAGCTTGTAGTTCTCTTTCGTAATAGGACTGTCCTGGCCGGCATGAGCATTCTGTTTGGCGCCGGCCGCCGGCACTTTGCTGTAAGCAGTCACAAAGATGCGATCGCGCGTCAGCACCGGTGAAGAATGTCCCGGCGGCAGCTCAGTCCTCCAAACGACGTTGGTCTTCGGGCCGAATTCAACCGGCAGGCCAGTTGTCTCAGCCACTCCGGTTCCATTTGGTCCGCGAAACTGCGACCAGTCGGCGTTGGGTAGCTTTGGAATCGGCTTCGCCTGCGCGAAGGCAAATGCGAGGGACGCGCAAATCAACACGAGGAAAATTCTGTTCGGCTTGGTCATGATGAGCGGATTCTAAGCCATCGAAAGCAAAAAAGAAATGAGTTGGTTACGACTCAGGTGTTTTTGGATAGCAGTCCAGATTTGCGGATTCTCATAAAGAAGAAAACTCACCTCGCAGGGAGACTAGGACTACCCATTGTTTGAATTACCTTTTTCTCTAGCCCAGGCGTTTACGCCTGGGTCATAAAACGCGAGCAGCTTGGTACGCCCCATTAATGAGGCCTCGATATTAACCAATGCGAGGCCCCCAGGCGTAAACGCCTGGGCTCGAGAAAAAGGGCATTCACCCTTCGACTACGCAGTTTCAAATTAGGACATCTATGAAGCAAGCGCCGGTGTCAAGAATAAACTGAGCATACTTGTACTGTGACGCCGCAGCGCCG